>ENA-UPAD01001640-UPAD01001640.1-bioreactor-metagenome-genome-assembly--contig:-NODE-1640-length-21859-cov-309.446661_pt1 | contig 21859 bp, 16 predicted proteins | sample MGYA00238179_ERZ772710 | MGnify/ENA primary metagenome ERZ772710 (study PRJEB29004, sample SAMN07631245) | bioreactor metagenome | isolation source: Switchgrass digestor | place: USA: Dartmouth...
CCAAAATATTGGAATGCATAGTTATGAGCTTTAATGGCTGTTTTGGTTGTAAAGGTGCATATTTCGGACACATACGGACACTGTTTTCGAAAACATCCGGACAGTGATTTCGGAATTATCCGGACACTGATTTCGGCACATCCGGACACCTTGTCGAAAGATTAATAAATTGTGTACCCTTTAATCAGAAAGATTAAAGGGGGCTAAACGATGAGGAGGCTGGATATGCTGAAAGCAAGAGAAATTCTAAGATTGAAACATGAAGTAGGACTGTCTCTGAGGGGAATTGCGCAAGCGTGCAACTGCGGAAAGACGACAGTATCGGAAGTACTCAAACGGGCTGAAAAAGCTGGAATAACATGGCCTATAGAGTTAAGCGATAAGCAATTGATATCATTGCTTTACCCACCCCAAAAATCAAAAAAATCACCGCCTGAACCTGATATGGAGTACGTTTTTTATGAAATGAAGAAAAAGCACGTCACTCTGATGCTCTTATGGGAAGAGTACAAAGAAAAGCATCCTGATGGAATCATGTATACCCAATTCTGTGAGCGGTACAGGAAATTTAAAAAAGACAATAAAATCTCATTGCGTAAGGAGCATAAAGCTGGCAAAGAAATGGAGGTTGAATGGGCTGGCGGTACTTTAACCTATGTAGACACTCATACCGGGAAATCAAAGCCGGCATATCTTTTTGTCGCAGTACTCCCAGCAAGCAACTATCCATTTGTTTACGCTTACGGGAATACAAAAAATACAAACTGGATAGATGGGCATGTCAGGGCTTATGAGTATTTTGGTGGTGTTCCTGAATTCACAATACCAGACAACACAAAAACAGCTGTCATCAAACCTGACCGAATAGATCCCTTGCTGAATAAAAGTTATCATGAGATGGCAAGACATTACAAAACAACAATAATCCCTACAAGGTCAGGAAAGCCTAAGGATAAGGCTGCTTGTGAAAGCATGGTAGGTAATGTATCAAGAAGGATTATTGCCGCACTTCGAAACAGGCAATTTTTCAGTCTGCGTGAAATTAATCAAGCTATTGCTGAAGAACTTGAGAAACTGATTAACAGGCCTTTTCAAAAGATGGAAGGAAACAGGAAGATGGCATTTGAAAAGATTGATAAGCCATGCCTGCAGCCGTTACCGGCAAAAAGATATGTGTATTCAGACTGGAAAGAAACAAAGGTTGCATCCAATTATCATGTTGAATATGATGGTTACTTCTACAGCGTTCATTATTCCTATGCAAATCGTCCGTGTTCTGTACGTGCAACTTCTAAAACCATCGAGGTATATGTTGACTGCGAGAGAGTAGCTGCTCATCAGAGAAATTACAACCCACATGAAAGATACACCACTTTAGAAGAACATATGCCGGATGAACACAAGGCGGTTTACGGTTGGAGTACAGAACGCTTTCTGTTATGGGCTGACAATATAGGTCTGAATACCCGAGAACTTATCCAAAGGGTTCTTAAAAGCAGCAAACATCCCGTCCAGAGCTATCGGGCGTGTATGGGAATCATGCGCCTTTGTAAAAACTACCCGGCAGAAATTATGGAAACTGCGAGCAGAGAAGCTCTGGATAAGAATGTTTGCTCCTTTAAGTATTTTAACATAATTCTTAAACAGATTGTTGCGAATCATTCTATAGAAACAAATGATAGAATCATAAAGCATGAAAATGTAAGAGGGAATAAAGCTTATACGGGAGGTGGCATTCATGCTTAACAATCCTACCGTAGAAAAGCTTAAGGAAATGAAACTTAAGGTGATGGCGCAACTCTTGAGTGAGCCGGATCCAACTTTAAACGAATTATCTTTTGAAGAAAGATTAGGCATTATGGTTGAGAAAGAATGGTTATCTAAGAAGAATTCCAGAATCAAGCGCCTTTTAAATAATGCAACTCTCGGTGTAAATGCCTGTATCGAAGATATTGACTACACGCAAGACCGAAAAATTGATAAAAAATTAATACAGACACTCTCTACCTGCACCTTTATTATTCAGAAATTGAATGTCGTGATAACAGGTAAAACTGGGACTGGTAAAACTTTTTTGGCATGTGCTCTGGGCAATAATGCTTGTCGCCATGGTTACACTGTAAAATACTACCGTATGCCAGAGCTTTTGCTGGAAATCCAGGATGCAAAAAACGAGAATAGATATTCCAGGTTTATGAGACAACTGCAGAATATAAAGATTCTGGTTCTTGACGACATTGGACTTAAATCATACACTCTGGAAGAAAGCAGAGATATCCTTGAAATTGCAGAAAATAGATATAATAAAACATCTACTATTCTATCCGGACAAGTTCCACATACACACTGGTATGATTTGTTTCCCGACCCAACCATTGCAGATGCAATAATGGATAGAGTAATTCATAATGCGTATATCTTGGCTTTAGATTCCAAAAAATCCATGCGTGCTGTGATGGCAGAAAGGGTGATCAAAGAAATGTTTACTGATTGATTAATGATGTTATTGAAAAAATATTTGTTTCTAAGTGAATTTTTATGTAAAATCAAAGTACATGACAAGGTGTCCGGATGTATCCGGTTTTATTGTCCGGATACTCCCGGAAATACTGTCCGAATAATCCGGAATACGCAGTATAGGAGGCCATATCCTTGTCTTGTTAGAATTTCACATTATTGATTTTTTCAAAAACTTTTTTTGTATAATAGTTTTTTAATGCCCATCTACTATCAAAATGTTCATGCTGAAAATTTTTTTCTGATTCAAGCTCATCGATTTTTCTTGCAACTTCATTAAGTGCTTCCCAATTCATAGCATCTACCAAGTCACCTACTGTTGATCCATTTGGAAGTCTTTTAGGAGCCTCATATCTTGAGTATATTTCATCATGATCTATTTTCATAGAGTCTAATTGTTCAAGTTTATATAGTATAAAACAGTGAAAAAATATCTGGTGTGCCGAATCACACATTTCAAGTATTTTCAATCCACTCCTAACACTACTATGCATTTTTACTATAAAGTCCACACAATTAAAAAAAGCACGAATTTCATTCAAATCAATTTCTTCAAGTTTCCTCTTCTTCATTTTACAATAAAGTTGTTCAATTGGTTCTTGCTTTACTAGAAAGAAATTTATCAAGTCTTCTTTAGACTTAAACTGGGTTATTATTCTATCAAGTAAAACTTTACAGTTTTCCATAAACGTAATAGCGAATGATAGAGCTAAATCAAATGTTTGATAATCCTTATAATATCTTCTCCACTCCATTGTACTATCACCTCAGTATATATATTATTTTCTCAAGGTTTATAGAAATTAATCCCAATCATCCTCACACATAAACAATTTTGGAAACGCGTTGAAATATTACCGTAATTCAACATAATTATGTGAAATTCCTTCTTTTTTTATGTAGAACAAATATTTCTCTTTTAGGTAAGTCAAAAAATCCGCATACCTTTAGTTGCAACACTTTTTCAAATAGAGTAGTTAAACTTCGATTTTCGAACCATCCTTGAGCCTGAACACCAGATTGCCATCCGCCATTACTGTGATCTTATCTACCGTCACAGCCCATAGTCGCTCATCGAATTCCTCAATAACAGTCGGACGCGTTTGTATTCCTTTGATAAAGGATTCAAGTATCAAATACTTGCTCTGCTTCTCCTGTTTCAGCGCTTCCAGTTCACCAACCCGCTCCAATGCTTTTTGGTGCCGCTCAAGATAGCTGTTATTGCGCTCATCCCACTCCTGCTGGTCGACTGTAATACTGGCATTCTCAAATATAGCTTTTCTTGAAAGTTCAGTAACCACTTCGATTTCCTGCTGGAGTTCCTCCAGTTTAGCGTCAATCTCAGAGCAGTCACAAAGAACACTCTGTGCCAGTCGGCAATCAGCAATGAGTACATCCCTGTCAAGCATTAGCTTATTGAATGCTTCAATAAATCCCTTCTTCACATCTTCTTCAGTGACATGAGGTGTTGTGCACTTAGTCTCGCCCTTATACTTGTTGTTGCACCGCCAGATGGTTCGGCGGTACTTCGTATTGGAGCCCCAGACCTTGGAACCGAAAAAGCCACCGCAATCACTGCAGATAAGTTTTGTCGATAACGGGCTGTTGCAAGCACATGGCCTGCCGAGCTTTTTTCGTCTCTCAATTTCAGCCTGTACCGCATCGAACTCATCAGGGTCAATGATTGCTGGATGGCTGTTCTGGACATAATACTGAGGAATTTCTCCTTCATTGTCTTTCTTCTTCTTGCTTAAAAAGTCTACCGTATAGGTCTTCTGTAAAAGAGCATCCCCTTTATATTTCTCATTGGTCAGGATCGAGTTTACCGTGGCAACCTGCCACTTTTCCTTTCCTCCAGGTGAGGAGATACCGTTTGAGGTGAGGTATTTAGCAATCATCGATGGTGTTTTCCCTTCCATGAACATGCGATAAATCATGCGAACGATTTTTGCTTCGCTTTCCACTACCTTTGGCAATCCATCTTCACCCTTCTCATAACCAAGAAACTGCTTGTATGGCATGCTGACCTTACCATCAGCAAACCTCTTGCGCTGACCCCATGTAACGTTTTCGGATATGGACCGGCTCTCCTCCTGGGCCAGCGATGACATGATGGTTATAAGCAACTCACCCTTGCCATCAAACGTGTAGATATTCTCCTTTTCGAAGAATACTTCTACACCTTTTTCCTTAAGTTTTCGAACTGTTGAAAGGCTATCTACTGTGTTTCGGGCAAATCGGCTGACTGACTTGGTGACGATAAGGTCTATCCTACCAGCCAGTGCATCGGCCACCATTTCATTAAACCCTTCACGGTACTTGGTATTTGTTGCTGAAATGCCTTCATCTGTGTAAACCTTAACAAAATCCCAGTCTTCTCGATCCTTGATATACTTCGTGTAGTAGTCTACCTGCGCCTCGTAGCTGGTAAGCTGCTCCTCGCTGTCGGTACTGACTCGAGCATATGCAGCCACCCTTCGTTTGGCAGCCGATGAAAGCTTCTGGGCCGAAGCCCTGTGAATAGTCGCAGGAATAATTCTAATGCTGGCCATTATGACCTCCTCCTTTTTGCTTTCTCGCGAGCGGTTGCCTTCATCTCATCCGTCCAACTTTCACTTCGGGAGCGATGCTTCCATGTCAATGTGGATTGGCTACCATCCTGGAAGACAAAAGTCAGCACGCCGTCATCTGGAATGTCTATATGTGATATCCTTTTCTTAAACACATCTGGAGCATATTCTGTAAGGCCCATCACTTCAACGCATTTCTCCTTAAGAATATCCTCTGGGATACGCTTTGCCCCGCAGAAAGCTTTTCCGCGTTCGGTAAAGGTAGTGCATGCCCATACGGTTTTCTCATACTTTGTATTGATATGGTTAATTTTCCGCATGAAATTAGCACCGCACCGCTGGCAGCGTATCCTGCCGCTGAACTCACTAACGGTCTGCTTGCACTTTTGACCTGACGCTTCAGCGCGCCTTGCGATTTCTTCCTGAACTGCTGTAAAGGTTTCCAGGCTGATGATTGCTTCGTGAGAATCTTCCACATAATACTGTGGCAGTTCCCCGTTGTTATCCTTTCTCTTTTTAGTTAGGTGGTCGGTAACAAAGCTCTTTTGCAATAACACATCACCGATATATTTTTCATTCTTCAAGATCCTCTCAATACCTTTTGCCGACCAGTTGCCCCCTCTCTTCGTGGGTATGCCAAGGCTGCTAAGCTTCCTTGCAATTGCGTTCCTGCCAAGCCCGCTCAGGTAATCTGAATAAATCATTCGCACCACATCGGCTTCTTCAGGTATGATAATGAACCTGCCGTTTTCATGGTGATAGCCGTAAACGCAGAAATGATTGGAGGGCTTACCCTCCTTGTAACTCTTGCGTATCCGCCATTTCTGGTTTTCGCTTGCAGACCGGCTTTCTTCCTGTGCATAGGACGCAAGTATGGTGAGCATAAGCTCTCCATCAGAGCTTTGAGTGTGGATGTTCTGCTCCTCGAAGAACACGTCAACACCAAGAAGTTTCAGTTCACGCACCGTTTCCAACAGTGTAACTGTGTTTCGTGTAAAGCGTGATATCGACTTTGTAATCACGAGGTCGATCTTCCCTTTCCGGCAGTCCGAAATTAGCCGCTGGAACTCAGGGCGGCTGTCCTTCGTTCCGGTCAGAGCCTCATCCGCATATACCCCTGCATACTCCCAGCCTTTGTGGTTCTGGATGTAGTTGCTGTAAAACCCGACCTGAGCTGCAAGGGAGTGAAGCATTTCGTCTTTACCACTGGAAACACGGACGTAAGCTGCCACCCTTGTTTTTTTTGGAAGTTGAGGGTTAGCAAAGGTTGTTTTGGTAATTATCCTTTCCATGAAATCTCTCCTTTCGCAACTACATTTATCACTCTAAACGGCCGTAAAATCAAGCATTCAGGCGATATATACTGTGGGATAGCAGACCATATTTTTCAGCTACTATGGCATCTATTTTTGTTAGTTCGTCCTCACTGATGATCCCATCAGTCAGCCATTTACCGAAAACCGTCATAGCCGTTCTATATCGAATGACTGCGAGTTCCTTACTCATGGCGCACCACCTTTGACTTGCCATAGCAGGTCCGGGAGCAATATTTACGCTGCTTATTCCCATAACTTTCAAACTCTTTGCCACAAGCCTGGCATACAAAAGTGTAAATTGCTTTACGATTGACGGATTCGGGATGTGCATTCCACCATGCCATGCGACATTTATCTGAACAGAATTTTTTCATCTTTGCTCCGGCAGTCCGGGTAAGAGATTTGTTGCACTGGCGGCAGAAAGAGCCGTCCAGCAATGCTGCTGCATTGGTAACAACCCCGCTTATACCATTCCTCCTGCAGTAAGACTTTACAGTGTTCTCTGATATACCAAGGTCAGAGGATATATTCGCATAGCTCAGCCCTTTTTCTCGCATCTCCCTGATTTTTTCTTTTTGTTGGTTAGTCATGTCAGTACCCCCTTTACCGTAAACCACGGTAGTGTACAAAATCGGACGGTCATTTATCCCTCACTATCCATAGGACATTTATGAGTATTTTGAGCAACAAAAAAGCCGCCGGGTGAAAAAACACTCGACGGTAGTAGTTGATATTTATTCAGCTTTGATAAAGGCATCTTTAAAACCGGCAGCCTTTACCTTTGCCAGCATGACTTCTGCATTGGCTTTGACATTGTATGCTCCGACCTGAACCCTGTATAGCTTTTTCGGTGCAGGCGTTTTGGGTGTGAGCAGCTTAGCTACATCACCCCGGAATGTATCCATGCTCTTGCCATGTCTGGAAAACCAGATTTTCGGGTCCCCATGGTTAGAAGCAATGCCTTTTTGATACCCCTCATAATGACCGATGATATCCTTCTCTGTCAGCCCATACAGTTTGCAAAGATATACACACAACTCTATGGCTTCTTTGTATACAGCATTAAAGTACGAGGCATCGGTAAGACCGTCCTCGCATATCTCAAAACCGATGTACGTATCATTTGCTGAACCTCCGGCATGCCATCCCTGATGATTCCATTTCAGGGTCTGATAAGTGGCAATGGTGCCATCAGCAAGTTTACCAATAAAAGCATGAACACAGACCTTCCTGCCTCCAGGCAAATACTGATTCCAATGGTTGTTGTATTGGTTCACACCCAGCAGGCCATCATCTGGGCCAACATAGCGTTTAAGGAATGGATTGTTTGCACCTGTGCTGTGAACCATTATTCCCTTTGGCTTAATTGTGCCACCTGCTTTGTAACAGGCATTTTCGGTGAGATAAAGCTTATGCAAATTCATTCCTTGCCCTCCTTGTCGTCTCTGTTATGCAACTGCTCCAAAATGTCCTTAAGTTTCTTTGGAACAGGTAACCCGATGTGTGCGGCATTTTCAAGCACGGACACGCCTTCGTTGGAGAGATAAAAAAAGATGACCGCTGTCCTTACAACAGAGCCATCTCCTATTACATATTTGTCGATTACGTGCCCGATTGCAACCAGTGCCAAAATCAGCACCTTCTTGAATATCCCCCGGAAGCCTATCTCGCTGGACAGCTTTTTGTCGAGTATCGCACACATCAGGCCAGTGATATAGTCCATCGCTATAAATATGACAAGCGCATACAAAAAGCCATCCCACCCTCCAAGAAAAAATCCCAGCCACCCGCCAATGGCCGCAAATATGACCTGTATCCAATTCCATATCTCTTTCATCTTGATTCCCTCCACATTCTGATTTTGAATATAATAAAAGCACCCCTGCTATACAGCAAGGATGCTATGAAATAACTACACCGTTAATCTTTTGTTTACCGGATATCTGGCTGACGAAATCCTTAAGGAACGGCTTTCCTCTCCTGCCACCGCTGTCAACTGTGAATTCCGTATATGATCCGCCTCTGCCGAAAGTGTGCTTGATTGATGTTACTGTGCCGATCATGCTATGCTTACCATCCGTTTCAACCAGTTCAACCGTATCTCCAATTAGCATATGTGGCGCAAACACTCCTACGAAGCTTTCTATCCTTCCGGACACCGCCACAGCTTGTTCAAGTTCATCGGCATAGGCATTCATATCTGTGAGCGATGTTCCATCGGGGACGGTTACATACATAGTTTTGTGTGATGGCGACACCCACCACTTATGATGTGACAGCTGCCGGTAGATTTTGTTTGCTGGGTCTTTACAGCTAATACAAATATTTCGTATTGTCTGCTCATCATCATATTCTATATTGTAACTCCAGCAGGTTCTGTCCCGTTCAAAGATGAAGGTGCTGGGCTGCTCGAACCGCTCGTCAGCTAAAGGTCCAATGCCGATAGTGCCATCGCTGTTCTCTGATATTTGCCAGCCCGGCAACAACTGAATCACATTCTGTAAGCCATCAAGTATCGTTACCTGCGGCTCAAAGCTCAGCTTCCATGATTTTTGTGGATCAGCTACAAAGAAGTTCTCTACTTCAGCAAGTGACAAAACAGCCGTCAGGTTCTCCTTCAATGCTGCCGCAGTGAATGTGGTGTTTTCATCAAAGGTCTGCTCCTTAAGCAACTTACCTATAGCATTACGGGCAGTAAGTGACACATTCTGCTCCGGATATCCGATGGACACCCTGTCTATATAAAAGCGGCCAAGAGAAATCTCGCTACTTTCGCCAAGGCTGAAGTACATCTCTATAACTGTATTGGGTGCAACAACTGACCGGTTTCTGCTGACAATACCTCCACCGACATTTAGCAGGCTTAATGACAGCTGAGAAATAGCACTGTCCTTGGAATAGGAGATGTTGCCGTTATTCAGCGCATTTGAAATATCCGTCGGCAGCATATACATGATGAACTTGTGCATGGAGTCTGAACTCCAGAAACCGTATGCACCGTAATGCGCGACTTTCTTGAGGGATGGCTTTGACACTTCCATATCAGCAGAAACTCTGCCTATATCTTTGAAAGTCAGGTTATCATATAACCCCAGGCCGGGGAAAGCCTCAAGTCCCTTAACCAGCCCATCGTTTGAGAGGTAAATCACTCTTATGCCGTTATCCATCATATGGACAACCTGCGGTGATAAGCCCTCTCTTATCGTCTGCGTATACTCAAAGGTCAACTTCATATATAGCTACCCCCTTTGAAGCACTATTGAGTAAGTAAACCTCAGTAGATTGTTCGAAGTTTTGAACGGGTACTCCAAAGAATAGGTCGCATCAATGGCTGCTCCTGCCGCAGGTGGCGTCAGGAATTTCAACCCTGGAACTGTTTTTCCTAAGAAGAAGGATGATCCATAGTATTGTCCGTCCCTTGTCGGAAGATTCGAATGATACAGACTATATAACCAGTTGTAATTTGGTATGAACACTCTCCAGTACCTTGCTGATGTTTCTGTAAATTTCCACACCTGGTTTGATCGAGTCATATTGGGCACGTCAGTCCAATTTGTTCCGTCCGATGAAGTCTGGATTTTCAGGTTATCCACCTGGGCAGTCGGTACGGTGAGGATTTCAATTTTCAATGTATTACAGGCTTTCGCAGTACCGAAGTCTATTTTGATCGGGTTCGTCTCATTAACAGTGCAGGACGAAGGATAAAATGTACTGTCATAACAATACCACCACGCAAGCGGATCTCTGTACGAGTAGTTTTTATTTGGTGTTCTTGAGGCAAGATCACCAAAAGATACTCCGTTGCTTCTGCAACTCAAGCCTGCAGTATGATAGTTTTCATACCAGTCGCCACAGTTGCTCTCATAGTCTATGGTGTAGTCAACATCTCTTGTTTTCACGACATTATTGACATATATCGTTTCACTGCCAGGCATAATGACAGGTGCTTTAATGTTAAACGCTGTAGTCGCCCCGTCGCCTGTTCCTATCGGGATACGCTCCACCAGATATGGTGGGAAAAAATCGTGGTTTGGAAAGGTTATTGCACCTACTCCCGGATTTCCGAAATGTTTTATGATCCTGTTATTACATTCACTATCAAGAAAGGTCATCATTGGCATATCAAGCTTTCCTGTTGCTGCTACCCCCACTGCATTTCTGATCTCCCAGGATTTAAATCCCGTGTACTTGCTTTCTCCGTCATATCTATCAAGCATAAGTGATGAATAAGGTAGAGTAAACCTCGAAAATCTGACACTGTTATCAAAGGATCCTCTGAGAACCCATTTCAGCAGATAGTTTTTATTTGCCTCCGGATAGATACCGTTGGAGCCAAATCCCGAAGGTGTATAAGTGCAATAAAAGGTTGCTGTTATAAAGACAACATCCGTATCAGTTTTATCAATGACAATATTATTCCCTTCGCTATCTTGTAGCAGTGCGTGTGTTAGAAGATAGTATTGCGTATTCCGGATGTATCCGGTTTTATTGTCCGGATACTCCCGGAAATACTGTCCGAATAATCCGGAATACGCAATCCAGTCCTCAAGGGCTTTATAACCCTGATTTGTGTTGCTGAATCTAAGGAGCTTTGACAGCTCGATTCCCCTGCAATCAAAGGCTCTCGCATAGTGTGTGTCCTTTCCAATGTCAATTCCTACTACCAATGTCTCAAATTTGATTTGCAAAATCTTTTCATTTTGTGTACGCTTCATATATGACGCCTCCAATATTTTAGTTTTGTGCCTTTCTTGTCTGAATCAGCACATCTCTATCTTATTGCGAGGTGTCTTGTTTTTCAAAGTTCATTTATTTTCTTTACAGGAATGCTCCTTAAGTTTTATTATTAAAGCTAGAATACATATACCAACGCAAGCATAGGCATCACCTCCTTGTCTGGGGTTTATAAACCAGACTTAATTATATATAAATAAAAAACACCCGTTTGGGTGTTAATGACTATAGATTTTATTGGATTTTTATGTTCACGTCATTTCAGGGTCAAACATTTAAACATTACACAAATTACAATTAATAGTGTTATAATCGCATACCTTGTAATGGCAATAATTGAATAAAAATAAAACTGAATAAACAAAAACATAATGATATTTCTTTTCATTAACTCTTTCTATAATACATTACCAATTTACTTTCTTCAATCTTTCCTTGCAGTTGCAATCAGCATCATAAATTTGGTGTACCTTTTATATGTGAATCTCCTAATACAACTCCTTCTATACTAGGGAGAGAAGATAATTTCTCCACTGCTAATTAATCCACTGTTAACACAATTTTGCCGCCAAAGTTACTTAACGTAAATAAATCCGAGTCATGCAGCCATTCGAGTGAAACAGTGTATTCAAACGGAAAAGCCTGGGGTACCGAAGAAAGCTCTGCAATTTCATAGTAGGCTCTTTCCCTTAAGTGAAGGATGGCCAACAGCAACACCTGTATGGTTTTTACATCGGTAACCGGGTACTTTTTTATTCGATATACCCCAACCTTCTCATTTTCGATGGCCCCAATCAGCTTTAAGGTTTGCAATATCTTATCGCTGGAATGAAACAGCGTAGTCCGTTCTCCCCACATTTCAAACAGCTTTTCTTTAAGCCAGGATGCCGTAAATGTATCCTGGATGTTAGTGAGCTTGCCTATTAAAGCACAGACATCACAGAATACAGGGTAAGCAACCAGCATCATGCTCCAATGCAATGCCAGTTTGTTCGACTTCTCATCCTTATAAGCTTCTAAAGCTTGCTGTTTTAAAGTTGAAAGCTCCTCAGGAGTCCTCACCCATATATTCATGAGGATTTCCCTCGTCTTTCTGAGGTTAGTAGGGCTTTTGATTTCAAAGGACAAGTATTCGTTCAATTCGTCTTTAATTTGAGTTTCGTCCTTACCCTCCAGTACGAGTTCTACAGTTTTATTGAGCCATTCCAATTTAATGGAACGGGACAGTCCAACAATCTTTGCCATCTAAATTACCGCCTTTACTTTAATGAATGGGACAATTACCTCGTCAATGGAGATGCCTCCGTGTGTCATTACTTCTTCATTCTTATTATCAAAAGAAACACCTGACTCGCAGACGTAGTATTTATAGTCTTTATCCAAGTAATATCCCGGATAAGTCACGACTTTGTCTCCAAAAGAATCCTTTTCTTCCGCAAAATCTTTCAGTACAAACATCCTCTTGGATCTGGTTTCCACCTCGACTCCAGCATTGCGGATAGCTCCTGCTCCGATGCAGGGAGTGTTGCCATGATCGGATGTTATATAAATATTAAATCCTTGTGAATATAAATCTTGTATTAATGTTTGTAACTTGCCGCTTTTTGCCAATAACGAAACGTCATTATACATCCCTACACGGCCTTGCTTTTGACCGTGAACTAAATCGTCTATATCATTAATGATAATAGCCGCAAACCTTGTAAAATGACTAATGGGCGGATTGTAGCCCTTTGCATATAAGCTTTGCTGTTTGGTATATCCCCTGTTCTTGGCAGCCTCCATAAAGCCCTTTTCTTCTTGGCTTAAAGTAAAAGGATTTTCCAACTCACGCGGATACTTCCCGCTGAGCAGGCCTTGCCTTGAAATAGCCGTCGTCGTTGGTATTAGGGCATAAGTACAATGGTATTCATAGTCAATGCCTTCCAAATATCGTGAGATTATCTCAAAGTCAAATAATGACATCCCATCCACGACAATAAGAGCAGTTTTGCCATGCGCTATAAAATCAATTACTTTAGGCAAAATCGCAGGAGCCAGTTTGTTGGTCTCACCGGAAAGCTTTTGATAGCCATTAAATATAAACTTTTCAAATTCCGCGTCAACAAAACTCGTATCGATTGTGATGTTTGCTTTGACCGCGTAATAATCAATCAAGGCCTTTTTACGGGCAATCTCAATCCAGCCATTTGCAGTAATACCGGATTTGTCGCCGGAAGGCAAGAGGTTTTTTATCATCAGCTCACAATAATTTTTTATATTTCCCTTTGAAAAGACCGTATCTGAAATAAATTTTTCAGTCTTTTCCCTGGTGTCACAGGGCGAATAAAGCTCCCCATAGGCAAAGCTGATCAAGTCAATGTCTTTAATATACCGGCGCACCGTATCTTCATGAAGTTTCGGAAAGATGCTTCTGAGAGAAATTTCAACCTCAAAAAACTGTTTCCTTATATCGTATGGCACATATATCTCAGAATAAACAATAACCGCCCATTTATTATCAGAATTCCTTATTTCTTGCTCATACCTTAGCCGGAATGCTTCAATATCCTCATACCGGATAACCTCAAAATTCTGAGAAATAAGCAGCCTGGTATAATCAAAGGCAGCACAAAATCCGCTGGTATCAAAAATCAGCAACCGCTTTTCATATTGAATTGAAAAAAGCTCTGCTATCCGTTTCTCTATCATAATTTCACTCCATATGTACTATCAATACTGGCTTAAAGTCAGGACAGAATTTCTTGCCCGCCAGGTAGTTGGCTTCTATCTCTGCCTTTTCCCGGCTTAAAGCCATAAGTTTGTGCCTCCTGATATTTTCGATCCCTATCCGCTGCGCAGCCTCGATGCGCAGGTTCAAAGCATATAAATACTTTCTGTATGTTTCTTCATTTCTTTTTTCCAGTTCTGCTTTCAGCGTTAAGAAAGTGTCGTAGGCAAATTCCTGTGACGCTGTACGGAGCTTATTCTGAGTTTCTATATCGATCTTTTCCCCTTCCCAAACAGTAATAACCCTGTCTTTGTCAAGAATAGCCTCCCATATTTTCTTACCCGCCATAGGACGCAGGATAAAATCCTGGTTAATGAAAATTGGGATAATCTTCTGCCCCTGGCTGTCAGGAGTAAGTGATATTCGCCACAGCATAAAGTAGCCCTTTTCATTCGGAAAATCCTTTATTGAAACATTTAAAAGCTGACCTCCCAAGTCTTGCTCGATTTCCTTGTTCAGGTGGCCAACAATCACAGGGTCATTGATGCTGAAATTCTCGATAGGCAAGTAGGGATTGCCCTTATAGTTTTCATAGTATGTGACCATCTGCCGCAATGCAGCTTCAAAGTCAAAAGCAGAGTTTGTCCCAATCATTGAGGCAAGATCTTTTTCTTCCTTGATGAGGTCTTTTATACGCATGGTATTTTGAACCTGCTTTTTCAAATCCTCCTCAACCGGACGAATGTTTAACTCAATATTTTTAGGATTGCGGATTGATTTCATATAAGCATCCGTAAAGTTAAGCTCAGCGGTTTCACTGTCAAGCACGTCTGAATACTTGTCGATGCCAATCTCTTTAAGTATGACGGAAAGCTTTTCTTCCAACACAGCTTTTACACGGTTTTCAACAGTATCAGCCAGAATAAAATTATAAACTATCACATCTCTTTGCTGCCCGATACGGTCAACACGCCCGATACGCTGCTCTATCTTCATCGGATTCCAGGGCAGGTCATAGTTAATAATGCAGTTGGAAAACTGCAGGTTTAGGCCCTCACCACCGGCATCGGTCGAAATAAGGATGTCCGTTTCCGTTTTAAACTCCTGCAGCACGGCATTCCGTTCCTCAATACTCATGCTGCCGTTGAGAATGGATGTTGAATACCCCCTGTCTTTCAACAGCTTTACAAGGTAGCTTTGTGTCGCCACAAATTCCGTAAAAATGATAACCTTTCTTTGCCGGTCCTCAGCAAACAGGCAATCGATAATTTCAAGCAACGGCTCAACTTTGACATCAAGATATTGGAACTCTGCCTGCTTGGCAACGGCAATGATATCGTTAAGCTGGGCAATTTCTTCTTTGATGTCCAGAGAAATGGCCGCAATGGCATCCTCCATGTTTTCTTCCAATTCCATCTCTGCAAATTCTTCTTCGGACATGGATTGATACTTGAATGCTTGCTCTTCCAGGACTTTAACACGCCGTTCCATACTTTCCCGGACGGCGCTTGTGCTGCTGGTGACCAGACGCTGCATCATAATGAGCAGGAATACGAACCACATGTTTTTGCCGCGGTTGCGCATGGCCTTGTTATAATTTTTGGAAACGTAATCCGACACCATTTCATAAAGCCTGCGCTGCATGGAATGCCGTTCGTCCCAGTGCAATTCAATAGCCCTGGTAGTTCGATTTTTAAAAAGCTTATTGCCGTTATTGTCTATAGCTTCACGCTTTTCAGTCCTTATAACATAAGGAGCTACCTGTTCTTTAACAACAGCATTAATATTGGGAAAAGCCTTTTCATCAACCAGGCGTATCAGCCTCAAAAATGGTTCAGTTTTGCCATTATGAGGCGTAGCTGTCAATAGCAGCAGGTAAGGGCTGGCTGCAGCCAGAAGTTTGCCAAGCTTGTGTCTGGCTACTTCTCCTGAACTCCCAGCAACCCTGTGGGCCTCGTCAATCACGACCAAATCCCAGCCGCTGTTGATGATGGAATAAATCCGTTCCTCATTGTATTGGGCGATCATTTGTTCCGTCCAACCGATGCGCCTTTCCAATGGTTTGATAGAATCCATTGGCGAGATAACTTGGGTAAATTGTCCATAAACATCCTCATTTCCAGTTATCCTACGAATGGTATCATAATCTTCTGGCAGGATAACATGGAATTTCTCGTTAAACTTGTCCTGCATTTCCAGACTCCATTGAGTTACCAGACCGGTAGGGCAGACAATCAGGATCTTCTTAATAAGCCCCCTGGTCTTTAACTCTTTAATAATGAGTCCTGCTTCAATAGTTTTTCCGAGACCCACTTCATCTGCCAATATGTATCTCACATTATTGTTTGATAAAGCCCGGTTAAGAACATGCAGCTGGTGCGGCAAAGGAATGATGCCGCTCGATAGCTTTGACAGGATGCCTTCGGAGGTTTCGTTCTTGATTTTTGAATGCATGGCAACATACCGAAGATAGCTCTCATTAAAATTTTCTTCAGGTACTTCGGCACAAATGTCATCAGCGGATAACTTATAAACTGTTCCGGTAGAAGCATTAAACACCTTGTAAGACACAAAGCCCCATACTTCGCTGACATCCAATATCTGCACACGCTCATTTTTAGTTTTATCAAAAACGTAATCACCTACGTTATGCATATTCTTAACCTCAAATCAAATCAACTGAATAGATATACCATTTTCCAAATTCGTGCAGATTATAGCTCCTCTATCCATTTTTATTTCCAACTCTGTAGTTGGTATCCAAGTACAACAAATAGGCAAATCACTCGGGTTGATGATATATTCATCACCTTCAAGGGTTTTCAACACGCCATTATCGGTATCAACTTCATACAAAGTTTTTTTCATTACTCTCACCTAAATCCTTCCCAAGCTAATATCATAATACATAAGCAGCTTGTCATCTTCCTGGATGACTTTTTCCGGTAAACGCTCTGCTGTTTCGACAATCAGCTTATAATTCTTATCGGCCCACAGCTTGGCAAAGCCCACTCTAATTGCCTCCGTACGGAATAGTTTGAGCTTGCCTTTTGTAGCCAGGTAGCCTTCAAATTCTTTAAGCAATTTCTTTTCGCGAAGCTTGGCCACATCGGCAGCTTTTGTAATGTCCGGGATATACCACCTGCCCTTATCGTCCTGCAGAAAGTTCTCTTCAAGCAAAACTGCCAGCTCAGGCCTTTCCTCAAACTTGTCCCAGGCTTTTATTTCCTGCATAAACTTCGGCTGGAGTTCGGCATATGTTTGCGGTGTTTCAAGCTGTTGGTAAAGCCAGGCAATGGCAGACTTCTCATTGGTAACAAAAAGCTCAAACTGAACCGGCTCCACATCGTTAACAATACGGGCCGTATCATATTCGTTGACCTGATCAGCCAGGAAGTACATCCCGTCACGCTTCATGAACCTTTCGTCCAAGCCTTTATAAAAGTCTGTTGCGTCCAATGGAACAGCTATTCCGTTCATAATATGATACGCCACCATACGGTCATAGAGCAGGAATGCCTGGCGTTCTGCTATTAGTTCAATCTTACCATTCTTAATAACGACTACCGGAAGTTTTTCAAGGTGCTGTCGGACAAAACTCCATGCTGTTTCTTCGCTCCCAACTTGCTTAATAAATTCCTGGCGAAAAGTATTTTTAGGTTTATATGCTGATATTACGAGATCCTGATCGACTGTGTTGTTAGACTTATACTGCATAACCGTCTTTTTTTCCTTGTTTAAGGTGCGAACATCGGCGATAATAAATCCTGCTACACTAACACTTTCCTGTATTGCATTCCAAATTGCATTTTTTGAATTGTGAAACTCAATAGTTATCCAACGGTTAGGTTTTAATACTCGAAATAGTTCAGAAAAACATCTGGTCATTAAACTAGTATACTCAATTACAGATTTGCCTTGAGCATTATTTACAATAGCCTCATCCTCATTGTTTGTTTTAACGCCCAGCCAACTCTCGGGCATAAAGTTTAACTCAGAATACATAATGTTTGCCCCAAATGGTGGATCAACAAAAATATAATCAACAGAGTTGCTTGGTATATTCCTCAAATCAGTAGTAGACTGCGTACTGACAATAACTTTTCCCGCTCTATAATGTAAATTACGAAGTTTTTTTAGTTGAAATTCTAGTTGGTGCAAAACATTATTTTCCACACTTAAAGATGGTATGTAATATGTACCTACCATTGGCCCAACTAGTGCCCGACTCCCATGTTCAGGCATATATCTGTTTAGTAGCGTTAGCTTTGGTAATACACTCGTAAGCAAGAACATCTTTTTATTATCATTTCGAAACCTCTCATAAAATTCCGATAAGAAAAACAGAGTTCTGTTTGTGTAAAATGCATTGACACTGCTATACCCGTGCGACTTTTTAGGTTGTTCAGTATTATACCCCCGTGGCAAAGTTGAAGTAGGATACCATTTGTCTATTTTATTGTTACAAGCATTATAAATATCAGTTTCATCTGGTCTTTTTGTGTACCGTTTTTTCCCAACTGAATAATTAATAAGTATAGGTATTTTGACGGCATGCTGTACAGTTTCACTAGTTCGACTATCAATAGTAGTAGTTTGTTTTAACACCATATTTGATTTTGTTATCTCCATATTACATTTAGAACAGTTGAATTTTTTGAGTGCTTTTAATGTTGATGGGTCAAGAGCTGACTCATAGTAAACCATTTCATGGCCGCAATTTGGGCAGAAAAATACATCAGACCAAATTGTGTAGTTAATGGTTCCCATAACTGGTTGCCCATTAATACCCATTTGTACGATGCCATCGATACAGTGTTTTGTAAGATATTTATCACCATAAGCTAAAGATATCTCTTCAATGCAATCACTTATCTCTTTAATAATGCTATCTGAATTTGGATTATTATAATTAGAAGCTATAAATGTAGCATATGACGAAAGATCTAATAAAATCGTTGGTCTGATTTCACCCAGCTCATTTCCGAGTAATTGTGCAGCAACGCCAGTCATGCCTGATCCACAAAAGCCATCAAGCACAATGTGATCTTTTTCAGTATAATGTTTAATATAGTGCATAATAGCCTTTGGTGGTACCTTAGTATGATAGCTATGAATATTATAAATTAAGTCATGTTTATCCTCTTCAACATCTTCTGTATATGGCTCCCTATGATAATCGTCAGTCGCTTCGTCATAAGGTTTGCCATGTTTCTTTATAAAATCTTCAATAAATGGATTAGGGCATGCCGTATAGTAGGGAGGATGTGACAAAGCAATAATGTCCTCGTCCCTGGCTATGGGAAAACCTTCAATATGCCTTACTTTATCAATATCTTCTTTAGTCAGCTTCATACTGGTCTCTCCTTATCTTTTTACAATAATACGCAGCTTCTCTTTATCCTTGCCTTTGGTATAGCTATCCAGCAGATCTTTCAGTTTGCGCTGGAAGGTTTCAATATCGCACGGCCCAAGTGCGCCGAGCTTGTCAATGAGTTCGTCGGCCGCAATGGCGACAGGTTCAAAACCTTGCAACAGATCCTCAATAGCAGTAATAAAGAACTGGTCAATCTTTTCGGGCAAAGTCTTAGTTTCAATAAATGCATCAATTGCCTTGCGCTGTTCCGGGCTTAGATATTGCTTCTGCTCTTCAATGGTTGGGTCCGTAACCGTATTAAACAGGGTATTCGTCCATTCGGCAAGCAGGCTGTCAATCCGGTCTTCAATCTCTTCAAGCCTGCCTTTTACCGGAATATCGGCTTCACCCATCAGGAAGTTGCATTTCGTGCAGAAATGGTTCGTTTTCAGCATATCCGGGGTAAGTTCAAAGCAGACTTGGAGTCCGGACAAGTCTTTTTCAATGAGGTCCAGTTTGGATGTCGAGAAAATATTGCTTATTGCTTTCAAACGCTTCAAGTTAGCCAGTTTTAGCGAGCCAATCAGTTCACCTTTACGCTGACCGTCAGAAACCCCAAGACGTCTTTTCTGATGCTCCGCAAAGTAAACGTCAATATACTTGTTCTTGACTTTTGCCAGCAAATTGTTTACATCCGCTGCCGCAGCCTCGCCGCTCATATCCTGCGGTATATCGTCCCGAATCTTGCGGAAGTTTTCCTTGGCGGCTTCAATCTCTGCTCTTAAGGCAGCACCAAGCTCCATGCGTTCCAAATTCATCATGTAATTGACATTGGCAAGGCATTCGTTCCTGAATTTTTCGTATTCCAGAACAATTTTTGATGCAGCAATATCCTTGCCAAGCTGCTCAATCTGTTCCATTGTGTAATTAAAGTTATTGAGCTTGGCCACGGTATTGAACCTGCTCTGGAAGTTACCAAATATGTCCAGCACCCTCTTAGCAGAAGCCTTATAATCCGAAGCAAGATGGTCTGCAATCAGCGGTTCGCCCCAAAGCTCAAATTCTCCGTTCAGCTTGCTGTTGGCCCTGACCGCAACATTGGCCATCTCCTGTGCTCTGGCAAGCATCTGTTCAAGCCCGGCCTCCCGCTGAGCAGGATTGTTGATAAGGCCAACAGGGAGCTCCAGCAGCTCATACAGCCTGACCAACTCTGCCAGCTGCATGTCCTTCGGCTTGGAAATGTACTTAAACTCATAAATATCAAGGGCTGATATCTTGGGCAACGTTTCCAAATCGGAAGCAGTCAGGGTAGTGCCGTTCTTTAAGGCAATGACTGCATGGCCTGTATGAACCAGCGCCAGCAGGACAATCGGCAGCAGGGCATAGCTGATTCCAAAGCGCTTGTCATTATAACCGTCAAATACTTCTTCGTAGATATCGTTGAAATTGATAACCGCCTTGGCCGGAAGCTTGTCCAACTCCTTGATAAAATATTGCGCATACCTGGAATTCTGGACTGATATCTTATCGCCGTCAAGCAAGCCAAAACTATCCAGCAGAGCATTTGCCGACTGGTTTTTCCTGCCTGCAAACCTGTCAATGCCTGCCCGGATTATTTCCGCCTGATTTCTTTCCGTTATATTGATCTTAAAACATGGCATCTCAGGATATTTTGCTGTGAAATAGCCGTCCAGACAGATGGAGGCCACCAAATCCATCGTTTCCTTAAAGGGGTTGGTGCTCTTATATTGTCCCTTCATAACTTCCAGGAGCTGTTTCCTTTCCCCTTTATAAATTACCTCAAAACAGGTATTTTTGTTTTCACTTAAAAATGTAGTCAGTTTTTTCCTGAAAACATCAGCCTTGCTCTGGTAGGCTGGCTTATTTTTTTCTTCTGCCAAATCACGCAGCATTAAAGCGGCGGCATACAATTTCAAGTTATTTTTAAAGTCCTCGTTGGGCTTGAAGATAAAGAAAACCTCGTCGTCCTTTTTCTCATCGGAGTAAGCCTCATTGCCATAGGGAGGTATAAAATAGATATAATAGTCTTCCGGCGGCTGGGCTGTCGGGCGTGACTCAGGAGTCCCCAGGAACAGGTACCCTCTGCGGAAGATGTTGCGGGAGGCCCAATTCAATGTATGTTCATAAATCTTGAAGTTTGTAACGTATTCTTTCTGATCCCACTCCAAGCAATAATAAACTACATCGTAAAAATAGTTATTCAGGCTATCGTCATCCATGATAGCCGCTCTTTGCGTGATTTTTTCGTCATAGTCGATATCTTTTTTCAAGTCCAGATAGTACTGTCCGTTTTCTGCATTATGCTCGATAAACTGACCGCTGACAGTGGTCATTATATCCTTCAGAACCGTTTGAATGATAGACTGCAAGGTATCCGAACTCTGGTCGGGCATCCCTTTTAAATACAGGCAAAGGTCATCCCTGAGGTTTTCGGCGGTAAGCCCGGCCCGGATACTTATGTCACCGGTGGTTAATCTATGCACGCTTAAAGCATATATTATCTGCAAGGCCAAAGGCTTATAAAGACGTTTAGGAAATGAACGGTTGACGATATCTTCAAGCATGCCGCTCTTTTCAACTACTTCTTTAATATTGGCATCTGTTTTAAGGGCAAGGTTTTCCTTGATAAAGGACC
>ENA-UPAD01001646-UPAD01001646.1-bioreactor-metagenome-genome-assembly--contig:-NODE-1646-length-21788-cov-183.274467_pt1 | contig 21788 bp, 32 predicted proteins | sample MGYA00238179_ERZ772710 | MGnify/ENA primary metagenome ERZ772710 (study PRJEB29004, sample SAMN07631245) | bioreactor metagenome | isolation source: Switchgrass digestor | place: USA: Dartmouth...
TCAATACAAAATTATATTTTTAATATCGTTATTTAATTTATATTGCTTTTTATTAGGTGACATCATAATTTCACCCCGAAATCTTCTAATCTTTTTATTGCTACATCAATATACCAGTCTTTATCAAGCTTTTCCGGTATTTTGTAATTGTTTATATCACCATTGATAATGAAACAGTTTTCAGGTGTATTGGCAAACTTTTCAGGGTTTTTGCCAGGGCTTTTAACCTTGTATATTCCACCATCTAAAGGTGATTTTGAAGCAAACACCCTGAAGCATTTTTCATTCTGAATTTCACCGCCTGAAAAAACTTTGATGGTCTTTAATTTACCAGTTGAATCCCTTATTTTTTCTTCAGTGATTTTTGGATTATAAAGGGCATGTGAATATTTATCAGTGACCTTTATAATCTTTTGGAACTTCCGCAAATCATTACATTCTTCAATGGTTTTCTTTGGATGAATCCCATGAACAAAATAATTCAGCAATGCTTCCCGTAAAATTACACAATCATAATCAAGCAGGTCATCAACTTCATTCTTTTTTTCATCTTTTTTAGTCCATTTTTTTACATAAGCACCTTTGGATTTAAAATTGCCATCAAAATCAACTATCACATAGTTATTTACATCCTTTTGGAATATCTTTTTATAAGATTCAAATTCAAGCTGCATCCGGGTTCTTTTTTCCCACTCATAACAAATGTCATCAATTAAGTCATAATCTTCATCTTTAAACAACTTAACAATCAACCCATCTGTGTTTGACTGAATCAATTGGCAATGATCTTCAAGCTTTTCAATTAAGTCAAGCAATAAAAGCTGCCCGCCAACACAAACATTATTAGCTTGTCTTGGGTCATATAGCGGGTTACTTTTATCTTTCATTGCACCGTATGTTGAATTCAATACGATTTTATAAGGTAATTGCATTGGATTGCCTTCTGCTTTAAGTCGAAGCCTTTCATCCCGGATTGCTTTATATTTTGTTGGGTCTGAAATATTTCTGCTGATAAAGTTATATTCAATCATTAATGCCGGATAATAAGAAGCAACATCAATGGTGATGAAATGACCTTCACCGCTGTATTTATCAATAGCACCATGCAACCCACCCCAGGCAAATACATGTGGAACTCCCGCAACTTCAATTTGAAGGGTTTTATTGTAATCTCTATTTAAGGGGTTTTTATACCAATTCAAAACTTCTTTATATTTTTCAATTCTCAAAGTATCTGGGAATTCTATTTCAAATTCATCATTCCAGTTTCTTTGAGTTGCCCCCAGGATAATGGCTGAAAGCTGTGCTTTAGTTTTGGATATATAAGACAGTGGTAATTTGAAGGCTTTTAACAATGAAATATAGCTTTCAAATTCTTCTTTCCTTTGGATAAATACTTCAATGGTCTGTTCCACATCATGCCTGCAATATTTCACTGTTTCTTCAATTTCTTCAGGGGTAAGCTTCCTGTTTATATTAAAAGGAACGCTGGTTTCTTTGATGTTATTACCCATGAAGCCTTCAAGCTGTTTCAAACTGTGAAAACTTGTCATAACATCATAATTATTTAATGGAACTTGATTTAACAAGCTTGAAAATTTCCAACCCGGTTTATTTTTGATTATGATGTAATCATTGATTTCTTTAGGGTTGAATCCGCACAATAAGCCTTTTAAGATATACTGGTCATAGCTTCTTGAATTATAGCCAACCCAAATATCATCTTTATGCTTCTCATAAATATCTTTAAGTTTTTCAACATCATTAACAATGACATGTTCTTTTTTGTTGATTACATCAATGATTACAACCAGCCAATCATATTTGAATACTTCAAAGTCATAAAATAACACTTATTTCACTTCCTTTCTGTATAAGAATAATAAATGTTGGTAATACTAAAGATGGGGAAGTGTGGGGCAGTGGGTGCTTATAAAATTTAAGCACCCACATACCCTTGCTTAATTATTCAACTTCAAACACATCAACAATTTCATAGTTACTAAAGCCTTTCTTACCTTCACTATATTTCAAGAGATATTCCAGTTCTCCATCAATTGCTTCATGAATGTCCATCAACAGTTGACCATACTGTGAATAGCTTCTGAACTCTACATCATAACCACTGTCAAGGGAACGAAGGAATTCATTCATAATGTGAATTTGGAAGCCTTTTGTAATAACCTGGTTCATGAAAATCATACTTCCCTTGTAATCACCAGCCAGCACTTTGAACCATACTGTAACCATTGGGTCACCAGCTTTGGATTCTACCAGTTCAAGTTTTTCAATCTTTACTTCATATTCACCATGTGGAACTTCCCTGTAATTAGCACCATTTTCTGCTGCTTCTTGAACATCCTTTTGCAAACCTTCAATATCAATTTCCCTATCAAACTTTTCCCAAATATTTGCCATTTTTCATACCATCCTTTCAAATTTGGTTATTTATAATTTTTAATATTTCTTCAACCTTGTTTCTCCAAGGTCTTAAAGCTGCCAATCTGTTTCTGCCTTGCTCTTTATTGAAGTCCTCAATCATACTTCTGCAAATTTCTTCAATGTCAATAAAAGCTCTTGTATTACTTTCAAGTGAAGCTTCATATGCACCAAGGTCACTTTGTTCTTTATCCAGGGCATCTTCCACTTCTTTCTGAAGCTTTTCAATTAAGGTTCTGAAGTATGTTTCAGCATCATAACCCAGGTGTTTTTCCACCAAGTATTGAAAATCTTTAGGTTCAAAGATAATTTCTACTGAACCATCTTTCAAAGTAATTACATTAGCCATTATTCACCCCTCTTTTTCCTTGTTCTTCTTACAGGTTTTTCTTCTGCTGGTTCTTCTGTTTCTTCTTCAGGGGCTTCAGTATCCGCAACCTGTGGTTCCGTTTCTTGAACTTTTTGGGCTGAAAAATCCCCGTCAGTTTGTTCAACTTCTTCAGCAGGTTCTTCCTTTACCCTTCTTGTCCTTATACTTCTTACTTCTTCCTTTTCAGTAGGTTCTTCATCATTGGATTTTTGAGTTTCAGGCTTATTTGTAGTTACTTTACCAGTAGCAATTGCATTACTTTCTTCATACACTTTTAAGAATTCATCATAATCCAGTGGGATGACCTTATCTGTTACTGAAAGCCTTCCACCACCAAAGATAACTTCATTAGTCTTAAAGGAAAGAATTCTTTCATCATCATCAGCAACAACCCTTGCAACAATATCCACCATTCCAGCGACTTTGGTTGCAACTTTATCCTGAAGATTGGGCTTGATAGCTGTAATTTTATCCCCTGACTTTCTTGTGATGTCCTTACTTCTGTCCTCATGGCTAATAAGAATGATGTTTTCATAATCCATATTTACCAGCCTTTTAAGGGTTGATAAGAATTCTGTTCTGACTTTATCCCAGGCTGAAAAGCTGTCATCAGATTCATGGGTAATATTCAACTTGTCATACATATAAAGCCTGCAATGTTCATAAGTATCTTCCAACAAGTCAACAACTATGGTTTTAAAGTCATTTTCTTTCTTTTCAAGTTCTGCAATAGTTTCCTTAAAAACTTCCCAAGCCATTTTTCTTTTTGTTTGTCTACCCTCAACTTTTACATAGTCTTTAATTGCAATGTATGGGGCATCAACAAACCTAATGTTTCCATCTGTATTAAGCATTAGGGGGTCAGGAAACTTATTTGCAAAGAATGTTTTTCCACTGAATGGAACGCCATAAATCCAAATAACTTTTTTATTGATTTTTTGAATATCCCTTCTTTTATTTTCAGGTAATAACATATAATCCACTCCTTTTTCACAATATTCTTGATATTCACACCAATTACATAAATAACTTGGTTCTTTTGGAAACTCTTTTGTTTCCAATACTTTTTTAACACTTTGGTAAAATTCAATGACTTTTTCAATATTAAATTGAACTTGAACCACTTTAATTTCTGAAGCTTCCAATTCTTCTATTATCCGCTTCCTGAAACTTATAATATTTTCAGTTGATTTCTGCTTGATGTTCACTTTGGGAATGAACACGAAGTTCAGGTTACGGATTTTTTTCTTGAACTGCTTTTCATAGAAGTATTTGTATAAATGAAGCTGTCCTGAATCCATATAACCTTTGGTATTATTGGAATATTTGAAGTCATAAATATCATAGCTGCCATCATCATTCCTGGATGTTAAATCAATAAAACCAACGAAGTCAGAATTCATTATTTGAAGCTCATATTCACCTTCAGAAAGGATTTCTTGTACTTTAGGAATCAAATATTCCAACTTAATAGCTTCATTTATATGTTCATCAGTTATAATTGGAAAGCTGTCATAATAAGCTTTAATTCCTTCTTCAATACCTTTTTCAATTCCAATGTGCATTGCTGTTCCAATTATTAAGGCATTGTCTGCATCAGTTGATGGTAAAGTTTCTATTTTGTCAATATAACGCATTTTGTATTTGAATTTGCAGCTTTCAAAGCAGTCAAGTTTTGAATGTGAGAATTGCAATTTATCACCCCTTTCACTATATTTTTGAATTGTTCAAATCCTTCAGGGTAAAGGATTATCCCAATTCCATTTGCTACATTGGTCAACTTAACATTGTATTCCTGAAGTTCTGTTGGTCTGCCATTAGATGACTTTAATTCAACTTCAAAGTAAATGCCATTTATGCAGCATATCAAATCAGGAATACCAGCCTTCTGATAACCACCTCCCCAAATCTTAATAAATTTGATGGGTTGCCCTTCTTTCTGCAATTGATGAAGCCATGATTTAACTTTGTTTTCAAACTTCTTTTCTGATGCCATATTTATAATATTTATACCTTTCTTCACATTCAAAATTTAGAACCTGCTTTCCGTTATAGTAAATATCAATATCAGATGAATAATATCCATTTTGGTCAGAATAACAAGGTATAAAGAACATTGGGGTTCCTTTACTTCCAAATCTGAAACCACTTCCTTCAACTGCTTCAAAAATAAGTTCTTCATCAAATTCTGTTTCCAGTGCTCGTTCTTCAATCTGCTCAAAATCAGCATAATTATCTTCACAACAATGTTGCACATGGTCAAAAGTAATCATTGAACCATTATCAAATTTAATATGTTCATAAGTAACTTCAACAATTTTCATTTTCGATAACCTCCTTTCTTACTTTACCGTCACCTTTACATAAGCTGATGTTTTAGAAGTCTTGGAACATTCAGCAGCAATTTCAGGATATTTCTTTTTAAGCTTTGCACTGTCAATGCTGGTTTTAGTGCTTTCAGCAACATAAGTGATGTTCAGAATGTCACTTTCAAACTTCTTGATGTTGCATTTTTCCATAGCTTCTTTCAGCTTTTCTTTCAGTTCCTTTTCCTGTTCTTCAAGCTTCTTTTTGACTGTTAAAATATCAGCAATCTTTTGAAGAACTGCCAATTGACCTTGTTGGAATACTTGCAGTCCAGTTTCTTCAGAAACTTCATCCATAATGGAATCACTACATTCTGAAGGGATTAATTCACAAACTTCTTTACAAGTTTCTTTTAAGTCACATTCAAAGCAGCAACCTTCAAACTTGTCCAATGGGCATGAATTTTTACATTTAATCATCTTGAATTTCCCCTTTCAAATATACTGTTCTATGCTGAAGCCCAAATTCCAGGGCATCATCATGACTTAAAAAGTAAATATCAATAATTTTGCCATCATACTTTTCAGCAACCCAACTTGCAGGTCTATCCTCAACAACATATTCACCTAAACCTTCAATGTATAAGATAGTTCCGAAGGGTAACCCTGGAGCTGCTACTGAATAACCTTCCTGAAGTTCAATCCCAGCAGCACCATAAACAATTCCATTTGGTCTATTCTTTGCCCATATCCCACAACAGATTTCACAAGGGCAATAAGCTGTGATGGTGTATTCCCCCAATTTTGTCATTACTGGCTCTTCAATTAGTAATTCTTCAACTGGTGCTTCTATTGGAATTGGGCTTATATTTGGTTCAGTTTCTTGAACTTTTGGTGTATAAAAAATAGCATCCATTTCCGTTGCTTCAGCAGTTTTATTTTTCATAATTAAAATTGTTACAACTGCTGTAATTATTGATGTGATTATTAAGCTGATAAGCCAGGTTGTAAAAAGTCTTTTATAATTTACTCTCATAGGCTTTGAATAACTCATCTGTATAATCCTTTCTCATTTTTAATGTTAATAAAATATCTTCTTCCACGCTGTCAATACACATCATGTAATAATAGAAGCATCTGTTGTTTTGACCTATCCTGTGAATCCGTTTTTTACTTTGTTCAAACAGTTCTGATGACTGTGGAAGTGTAAAATAAATTGCTTTATTTGCTTTTTGTAAATTTAAACCCATAGCACCAGCCTGATATTGAACAAAGGTTATTGAATTTTCATGTTCTTCATAAGCTGATAAATCTTTAATTGAACCATTTACAATAGAAACAGGCTTGTCCTGAACCAAGGCAGTCAATTCCGTTAATTCTTCATTGAAATTATAAAATATAATCAACCTATCTTCAGTTGAATCAACCAAATCCCTGAAAGCTTCCAGCTTGTATTTATTGTAGTGACCGCAAAGCATCCTTGCATATAATCTTTTAGTCAGGGCAGTATCACCAATCATTTCTTTACCTTTAATTGTGATGATTCTGCTTCTCATGAATTTCCTATATTCTTTAGTTGTCGGAACCATGATTTTATTTTCAATTTGTTCAGGAAGGTCAACGACTTCTTCTGACTTCATGAATATTGCCCCATGCTGTGCAAGCTTCATCTTTAACCTATCAACATTCTTATAACCAACTACTTCCTTTCTGAAGAAACCGCCATCTTCTTCAACCCATTCAGTTTCAATATAATGCTTCCAATAAAGGTCTTTGCTGATTTTCCAACCAAGTAAATGAACTTGTGACCATAGGTTTTCATATTTCCCTGCTGTGGGGGTTCCTGATAGTAAGATTACATTCTTGGGTTTCATCTTTAAGATGAATTTTGACCGCTTGGTTGTTTCATTTTGTATCTGTGATGATTCATCCAACATTAGTGTAAAATCTTCTAATGTCAATAATTCTGACCTTCTGAATACTAAATCATAGTTGATAATGCCGACTGTCATAGTTGCACCAGGGTAACCTACCCATGCTGTATCATGTGAAATGAAATCATCCAATTGCTTTTTATCGGTCAAGTTATAAATTTGAATTCTTGGATAGTGGTCTTTGAAGTGCTGTATCCAGTCATTTATTTTTGATTTCTGACAAATAATGATATTGGTATCTGTACCAAGCTGAACCATTTTTTCCGAACCAACAAATGTTTTGCCAAGACCCATGTCCAAGTAATACGCTACCCTATTAAAATCCCTGGTTTCATCAAGTGCCCTTTGTTGGTGTGGGAATAATTGAATCTTATTCATAGTTGTTTCCTCTTTCACCTAAATTAACGATATTATTTAAGTCAGTTAAGTCTTTTCCTTCATATTTTTCAAGAAATTCCAGTAATGCAGCCCTTCTAACCTTATAACTGCCAAGTTTTAAAGCTGGAAGAAAACCTTTCTTTATCAATTCATAAACATAATTGGTATTGGTTTTAATTAATTTTGCTACTTCTGAAACTGTATAAAGTATATCTTCCATGCTTTCACCCCTTTCTAAAGTTCAGGTTCTTGAACTTTTGGGGTAAAAAAGTAAACTGGAATTTCTTCCTTTTTGATTTTCAAAAGGTCAACTGCTCTGTCAATTTCCTTCTGACTAAACTGCATTTTGTTGTTCAGCTTTTTAGACAGGGAAACACGTGACATTTGCATTTCAGCAGCAAATGCAGACTGTGTTCCAAATACTTCTTTGATTTTTCCTTTCAACTTGGAATAATCAAAAGTCACATCAATCATTCTGTTCACCTTCCTTTCCTTCAACTTCATATTGTTTTGAAAACATTTATATGAGCAAAACCATTTGAGGTGGGCGCGGTATACCCAACGTCCAGGCGAAGTCGGGTATGTTATCATGAAGGGCTGACGGCAAGAGTCGCAGATATACTCGTAAAAATGTGCCATTATGCATCACCTGTTCTTTCATTTAAATATCTTAAATCGCATCTTCTTTTTTCTGTCAAATATGTATCTATAATGTTTTTTATATTTTCAGCTTCTTGCTCCGTGTTATACTTACCAAGCCATAATTTTTTACCGTCTAACCCTATACCAAACACGGTATTTCTGTTATAATCCATTATAGTTACGCCTACTATGCGTTTAGTTTGTCCAGCTTGATCGATTATCGTTATAACACTATCCGTATTTGTATTTGTGTTATAACGATAATTGAAATTGATACACTGCACAAGTATATCCAGAAAAGTACTAACACTTACATCCGCATTACACATAAGGTAATTGCACATGATGTTATTTTGCGCACTTTTAAGCGCCGCTTGTAATTCTTGCATACTAACTTGCCTGTTTACTCTTTTTTCGACATAATTTTTTATACGTTCTAACATTGCTTTCACCCCTTTCTAAAGTTCAGGTTCTTGAACTTTTGGGGTAAAAAAGTAAACTGGAATTTCTTCCTTTTTGATTTTTAGTAAATCTGAAGCTTTGTCTATTTCTTTTTGGCTAAATTCAATTTTATTATTCAATTTTGCAGAAAGTGATGTTGTTGACATTCCCATTGCTTCAGCAAAGGCACTTTGAGTATTAAAGATTTCACGAATTCTGCCCTTTAATTTACTGTAATCAAATTTCACTTCAGTCATTTCACATACCACCTTTCATTTATCTTTTAATTGAATTACCTTTTCATGATTTTCTATTTCTTCATTAACAATATTTAAAATCATACTTATTCCCTCAATCACCCCCAAAGCTTTATGTGCTTGTTCATTCTTATAATCATATAACAAGTCACGCTTTGTTTTAGATTCATTTAATTCATCAATCTTTTTTCTTACTTGTCCAAGTTGTTCATCATGAAGTTTATGAATAGATTCCTTTATATCATATAAAAGTGGAAGAACATTTCTGCAAATTTCCTTTGCTTCACTTAATACTTCAGGATTTTCAGAACGGATGAATTCATTAACATCAAAACCATGTTTATCACAATACAATTCAGCCTTATATAATGTATTAAAAACTCTTTTATTTACTAAAAAATAACCAATATTTTTATTTTTGATTTTTGTATTATAAGCCATATCATCACCTTCTAAATCATAACCATCTTTTTATTACTTCACGCATTAATTCATCAGTTGATATTTTTGATAAATCAACTGATTTTTCAATTTAATAATAATTTTGCATTATCCTTCCTCACCCTCGCTCTTATTTGGTTTTGGTTTACATTCGCGTTCCCATTCATCCCTGCCGATAATATACAAAATCCCGACAACATCATTGCCCCAAAGACGTTCTACGCTCTTACTGTCGATTGCAATAGTCACTTCTCCCCATGGGGCTTTACCATGCTTTGCACTTTTCATATTGCTTGACAATGGAAAAGCTTTTATGTCGCCACTTCGCTGCACTATGTTATTAAGTTTCAATAAATCACTCATTCTTCTTCAACCTCGCTTTCTTTTTGCCATTCATCCATGCTGATGATGTATAAACTTTATCATTAAAAAGTCGTGCCATCTTGGACACCAATATAGATATAAACTACCATGAAATTTGTTTACCTCATTTGTTATATTAGTGGGCAAATTAATGATTCTCTATCTTCTTGCTCAAAAATCCAGGGATTATATTTGTCATTAATTTTAGCTGTTATGTGTGTATTACTAAAAAAATTTAATACAGTCTCAAAATATTTTAAATTAAATCTGTATTTGATTTTATCTTTATAATCAGTATCAATTTCTTGCATAAAAGTATCTGAATATAGTTTGTCATTAACGGCTTGAATATTATATTTAGTATACATAAAATAATTCAAATTATAGCTATCTAAATCTTTTGATAATATGATTATTACATCATCTTTATGCAAATTAACTCTACAACTTTTAGCACTAAATTTTAATTGCTTCCATTGTTGTTTAATGCCGTCTAATATATCTTTGCGGTTAATTATTATGTAATATTCATTTTGTTTTCTGTATTCTTTCCACACTTTAATTATATCGCTCATATCATTGCAAAAAGTATAATTAATATCTTTATCTATATTGCTTTTTTTTTGAACAATAAACCTGCTATTATTCCATTACTTGCAATATAGAAATTATCTGCTTCGTTAATATGAAATGAAGCTGGTCTTGTATTTAATTCTTGCATTTTGTTATTAATAAATGGTTTCAATTTGTTAATATTATTATTTTTAATTTGCATAATACATCCCTTTCTTTTTCTTTAAAAATTTTACAACCAGATTATTACAACATGGGGGTTGTTCCATGCCTTTTACTGGTCTGTATTAAGTTATCAAGGAACGAATTTTGGAAACTTGAATTAGATGTTCAAGTTCCTGAACCTATATACATAATACCACCAGGGAAGAATGTTGTCAATATCATTTTTCAGTTTTCTTAACTTTTTTTATAATTTTGTTGCAATAAGTTAAACTAAATTGTATAATATGTAATATAAGATGGAATGAAAGGATGTGTTAAAAAGTGAAAGAATCCTTTGCAAGTAGATTAAGAAAAGCTATGGAAATTAGAGATATGAAACAAGCTGACCTGGTAGAAAAGACAGGTCTTTCAAAATCTGCAATAAGTCAATATTATTCAGGTATATATGAACCAAAACAGAAAGCATTATATAAAATTGCTAAAGCCCTAAATGTCAATGAAGCTTGGTTAATGGGTTATGATGTTCCAATGGAAAGAGATTTTACAAAATATCCTGATAACATTTTGAAAATTGAAGTTAAGAAATTCCCCTTATTAGGAACCATTGCAGCAGGTCAACCAATATTAGCTGAAGAACGTTTTGAATCATATGTTGAAGCTGGTACTAATATCAGGGCTGATTTTTGTTTGAGGGTTAAAGGTGACAGCATAATAAATGCAAGAATATGTGATGGGGATATTGTTTTTATCAGGAAACAACCTGATGTTAATGATGGAGAAATTGCTGCTGTGCTTATTAATAATGAAGCTACTTTGAAAAGAGTTTATAAAAAGAAAGATGAAATTATATTAGTTGCTGAAAATCCAGCATATAAACCTTTAGTTTACAGAGGTGAAGAACTTAATGAAATTAGAATTTTAGGTAAAGCAATTGCTTTTCAAAGCAATGTAATATAAAGAAAGGATGTGTGATTTTAATGTTTGGTAGAAAGAAAAAGAACAATAATGTTTTGAATGTCATGTATTATGAAGGTTTGCAGGGATTTCTTCAAGATTTTCCATGTAAAATTACTTTAGAAGATGATGCACTGATAATTAGCAAAGCCAATCCTGACCTGAATGTTACCCTTCCATACAAACAAATTACTGCTATTGACGCACTTCCTGAACAAAATTTCATGGCACAATATCATAATACCACTGGAACCACTGCTAAAATGGGAACTAAATTTTACTATGTGATTAAATATACTTCATCCAGTGGTGAACCAAAGCATCTTGCCTTTTGGGATGTCAGTGGGAAAAGTATGAAGCAATTTTTAAGCATCAGGGAAAGGATTATGGAACAAGGGAATTTAGCTGATTATGTTTTATAAGTTCAAGATGGGTTCAAGATGGTTCAAGATGTGGGTTCAAGATGTAACCCTTGGGAGAGTAAGAGGTTCAAGATGGTTCAAGATAAAATGAAAGTTCTTTATATTTTATAATCTTAAAAAAAAAATATCTAAAACAAATAAATATATTATAAAAAATAATAAATATATAGGCATATATCTTGAACATCTTGAACCAAAAACCCTGAACTTATTGATATATAAGGATTTGAAGCGGTTCAAGATGTAAAAAATCATCTTGAACCATCTTGAATCATCTTGAACTAAAAAAAATGTTAATAGAAAGGATGATAATATGGCAGGTCATGTAAGAAAAAGAGGAAACAAGTGGTATTATTCCTTTGAAGCTTCCAGTGTTGATGGAAAAAGAAAAAGAATTGAAAGGGTTGGTGGTAGAACCAAGAAAGAAGCTGAAGCAGCTTTAAGGAAAGCACTTCAAGAATATGAAAATACTGGATTATACTTTGAATCAAGTGAAATTTCCGTTGCCGATTATATGGATTATTGGTTTAAGAATTATGTTATGGTTAATTGTAAGTATAACACCCAATCGGCTTATGAAATCATAATCAGAAATCATATTAAACCTGCTTTTGGTATTTATAAGCTGAAATCATTAACCCCAACAATGCTTCAAGAATTTGTAAACAATAAATATTTGACTGGAATAAGTAAAAACCACTTAACCAATATAATATGTGTATTAAATGGTTCCTTAAAGTATGCAGTTCATCCTTGCAACTTCATTAAAGATAATCCCATGCAGTATGTAAAATATCCAAAGTATGAACATTCAAAGCTTGAAACTGACCATAAGGTTATTACAACAGATGAATTCCAAAGAATTATTGAAAGATTCCCACCTGGAACAACTTTTTATATTCCAATCATGATTGGATATTATACCGGCTGCCGAATTGGTGAAGTTACTGGTCTAACATGGGATGATATTGACTTGGAAAAAGGAACAATTGATGTAAATAAGATTCTATATAAGAAGAATAAGAATTGGTGTTTCGGTTCTACTAAAACAAAATCATCAGTAAGAACCATCAAGATTGGTAAAACTCTAATTGATGCTTTGAAACAACATAAAAAATGGCAAATGGAAAACCGATTAAAATATGGTAAGCATTTTACTCAGCAGTATGAAGTTGAAGAAATGGATGGAAACGAGAAATTAAGAAGGGTTTATTCTTTGGAACTATCAATTGATGCAGGTACTGCCAAACCAATATACATGGTATGCACCAAAGAAAATGGGGAAATGATGACACCTGATACATTTAAGTATGCTTCCAGGGTTATTCATTATGATTTAGGAATTGAGTTTAATTTCCATTCATTAAGGCATACCCATGCTACAATCCTTATTGAAAATGGTGCAAACATTAAGGATGTTCAAACAAGGCTTGGTCATGCTAATATTGAAACAACCCTTGGAACATATACCCATGCAACTGAAAAAATGGCAGAACAATCAGTTGAAATATTTGAAAATGCAGTCAATCATGATTTGCCTACCAAGTAAAATTTCCGTTGGCAAATCGTAGGCAAATCAACCATGGTTGATATTTTTATTACCCAAAACCCTTGATTTTGCTGGATAAAAGACAAACAGTTTCTTCATCGGACATAAATGGAAAGTGTTTATTTTATTACATCTTATCATATTTTATCATCTTTTCAAACACTTATAAATCAAGGGTTTTTAGAGAAACTGTTTATCTTATTATATCTTATTGTATTTTATAAAAGTTTATAAAAATGTCCTCATGGTTGGCAATTAGTAGGCAATGCCAACCCAAAAAAAAATAAGCCCATATCAAATAAGAGGTATGGGCTATCTTTATTGAAGAATTAAATCATTCTTATGAACTGCTGCTGTAATTGCTGTTCCTTTACCAATAACTACCCTGTCACCATTTATTTGAATAACATCATATACATTATTATAGACAAAGCTTGCAAGATTTCCACCAGTATAAGTTTTTGCACCTTTCTTTACTTTTACCTTGCTTCCAACTTTAATGGTTGGGGTAGGGGAAGTTTGTCCAGCAGGTGTTCCGCTTTTAGTTGTAATATAAGTATCATATCCAGCAGCTTTTAATTTTGCCATCATGGCATTTGCATTTGCTTTTATGCTATAAGCCCCAACTTGCACCTTAAACAGTCCATCAGCTTGAACAATATAGGTGTCAAAACCTTTCTTTTTAAGTTCCGCTGCAAGCTTATCAGCATTGGATTTAACCTTAAAAGCACCAGTTTGAACTCTATAAAGTATTTTTTCAGGTTCTAAAGGGGAAGCATCTGCATTTAATCTCTTATTAACTTCTTCCGCTATTTCCCAGTGTTTGTTATATAGATAATCACCAGGGCAAGACTTATTAGCAAACCATCTATGAACCGTCATATTTTGTTTATCAACTTGACCAATTAGTGATTTATCACCTTTCCAAAGCAATTTTTTAATACCATTTCTTTTACAAATATCAGTAAGTAAATCGAGAAGTGCAGCATAGGCTTTATCATTAACCTTATATGGGTGTGTAGTATCACTTGCAACTTCAATGGTTATTGCTCTATGGTCATTTGCTGCATTAGAAGAACACCAGGAACGGTCTTTTTCTTCAACATACATTCCAATTCTACCATCAGCACCAATACCATAGTTGGAAGATGCTTTTCTACTTTCTTTTGCAAATATTTCACCAAGAGTTTCAACTGAACATTGACCTACAACACAATGAATAGTTATGGTATCAATGGGATGATTTCTTGGACTTGTCTTATTTGGTGATATTTTGGTATAGGATACAAGTGGGCTATTTGTATAAGCCATAATTATTCACCTTCCTTTTCATTTAATTGTGAACCAGCCCTTGCAGCATCAACCATTCCTTCACCTATGATGTAAGCAATTAAAACTGCACTTGCGGAAACAACCGACACCACCTGTTCAATGGTCAAGTCATTAGCCCCAAAAGCAACCATTATTGCAGTAACAAAGCCTGTAACTGCTGCCCAAAACTTTCTACTTGTCAACTTTTGTTTCCAGTTAATTTTCACTGTTTTCACCTTCCTTTTTAACTTTTGATTTTTTGATACTTGAAAGCATCCATAATTCACCTGTTGTAAAAGCAAACCAGCACCCAATCAATGTCATTGGTTCACTTCCAGTTTGTAAAAACACATATAAAACCGCAGCAGTGAAAAGAATGTTCAAGAGAATTACCACTGTTACAATGAACTTGGAAAACTTGTTTTTCTTTCTTTTACTCATTCAAATCACCATTTCTTTTATATTTTTCAAGTGCATCAAGTCTTTTGTGGGCTTGTTTTGTTGATTCTTCAACTTTAATAAGCCTTTCCCTGGATTCTCTAATATCATTTTTAACATTGGTCATTTCATTTTTTATTTCACTGATTCCAATGCCAATGTTTTCAAGTTTAACAATGACTGTGGTCATTTCCGTTGCATCCCGTTTATCATCAAGTTTTTGATTTCTTCTTAAATTTGAAATACCAGCAAAGATACCAAATGCTACTGACACACCTGAAATTAATAGTGCTACTTCAATTGTCAAACACGCCACTTCCTTTCGTAACAAAAATTAACCCCTTCGGAAGCTATAATTTTAACTTCTAAAGGGGTTTTTCTTCGGGGGTATGCCTTAATACACCCATAAAAATAATAGAAGCAGTTTAAGCATTGGAATCAGCATCCAATATTGCTTGAACTTCAGCCCTAATTCTTTCAGGCACATCATTAATTGTTTTAAGACCCTTCCTGATAAGGTCTGCATAAACTTTTGCCATCTTGATTCACCGTTCCTTTCTGTCATTAAGACATAATCATTTCATAGACTTCAACCAGTGCAAGCTGTGTGTCTGTTAATTGTTTATTCAACAGACTGATATATTCATCTTTTTCATACTGAATCATGTCATATTCATAACCAATAAATTCATTTTCTTCACCAACATTTTCTTTTACTTCAGTAATGTTTTTATGAATCCATACGCTGAATTCATCAATAATCATGGGTTTTGGGCTTATTGTGCTTCTTACCTTTCCATAATTCTTCATTTTAGTCCACCTTTCTTTCCCATAGAAATATTAATTACTGTGGTACATACAGCAGCCGCCCGCCGATGCTACGACTACGATGACTTGACCAATAGTACACATTCCAATAGAAACCACCCGCATTCGAACCATCAAGCCAAAGACCGCCTAGATATGAAACCGTGAAGCCATTATAAGTGTGATTTTGCCAGAAATTATCACCTACTGGAAGGGCAGAATTTCCAACTGTTTCTGATGGTAAGAATAAGAAATCACAATCTTCACTATATCCAAAGCCTGAGACATAACCATTTGATTTTGCAAGTGTGAAACCACAATTTTTATAAGGTGAAGTTTTAATATTATCAGCAAAGCCACTATCAGCCCAATAAGCTTGATGGATTCCTTTTGCTTCAATGTTAAGTCCATCAATCCACTTCCATATGTTACCCCAAAAGTTTTCTTCACCACGATATGTGACGGAAACCAATCCATTTGTTCCGGCTGCCATTCCTGAAGCATTGCCTAAATTAGTTGTTGCCCCTGTTAATTCAGATTCATTTTCTTCACCATCGGCTTTAGTTACAACACCCAAGCCAATAGCATTTTGCATATTAAAAGCTGCATACTCAATCATCATAAGCATTTGGGTTACTGATGCAGATAAAACATCAGAAATTTGCCATCCAACCCCTCTATTATTGGCAAGTTTTCTTGTATTTGCTCTTGTAAGGTTTTGAGTTAATCCGCTTGCTGGTTTAGCATTTGCTATTGAAGAAAGCTTATCTGCATTAAAATCAGCAACCTGTTCATCATTTAATAAATAGGTTCCCGCTGATTCATCATAAATACTACCTTCATATGCTGATAAGTAAATTTTATCTTTTACTATACCATTTCTGATGAAAGCAGGATGTACTTTGAAGCCAGGTTTATAAGTATCAGATATATAATATCTTGCTTTTCTCAAATGATAGCCAATACCATCTTGAATTTTTTCAAGTTTCAAAGGAACAACCTTGTAATAGAATTTTGGTTGTTCAACCATAACCTGAACTATTGTTCCAACCGGATAAGTAACTGAATCTTTTTGAATTTCAACTGTTGTCTTACCGGTTTCACTGTACCCAGGTTCACCATAATAAGCTAAAACAACACCATCATCTGTTAAAATACATCTTTTTCTTCCGCCAAAGGCATTTATACTGTCAAAATCAGCACCAGGATTTTTCCCAACTGCACCTGCAAGTCTTGTGAATTTCCTATTTACAAAGTCCACTTCAACACCAACAATATCATTTTCAGTATAACCAATGAACCCTTTAACATCAGCTATTTCAGCAGCTAAATTATTGACCATTTCAACAGTTGCAGTTGCATTTGGATTGACTGTAATATTCACATTATCAGCATTACCAACAACTGTTTCAATGTCAACTAAAATACTGGAAGCTGATATTCCATCTTGTGGGGGCATCCAATCTGCTTCAATTGCAGTGGTTATTGAATATAGAATTTCACCTTCCTGTGGGTCAATTGCATAAAGTCCAATATTTCTAACATAATAACCTGCTTCCAGGTCAGCATTTGTGAAAACCCCACTTACTCTAATTTTCGCAGGGGAAACCTTTGTTACACTTGCAACATCTACTGTTTGCTTTATCCCTGAAAGACTATCCAATTCTTCAAAATTGGTTTCACTTGGATATTGATGGTCAGAAGTTCTGATTTTAGTGAAATTTGGTGTTGCTGTTCCAGCAAGTATTTTTGCTATTAAAGCATGACCTTTTTTTGTAATAATTGTGCTATTAAAACTTGCCATTGTTTATTAACCACCTTTCTTTAATCATTTGAAGTAAGAATATAATGTAAACCACAAATGGTTGCACTTCCAAGATGCAATGCTGTTTCTTTTTGGGCAAATAAAATATTTTCAACATTTATAATCAAGTTACATGGAATCATCTTATCCAGCAGATTATAAAGTTCATTTAATCCACCGTAAATTCCTATGTGAGTTGTTAGGTCAATAGTATATTCATCATTTCTTAAAATAATGGTGTAATTTCCTTTACCACATAGAACATCAAGCTTGTTTAATAAAGAATTCCAAGTATAAGGAATTCTATTATTCCATATTGCAATTACCCTGAATATTCTTGATTGTAGGGTGTCATCTGCTGAAGGCTTTATTCCAAGTATTTTTTCATATCTTGCAATTCCGGCTTTATCAACATCATGAATAAATAAATTACCCAAAACCTTTTCCGAAGCATCAAACACTTGTTGAAATTCAGGGTTTTCAGCATTGGTGATGGCTTGATATTCTCTAACTTTTTGAAGAACAGGTGGAAGATATGAAATTAAATTTGCATCCCTTTTCATACATTCACCACCGTTCCTAATACAGGTATTTCATATTCACCAAGGATTAAATTTTCAGCAACCCCATTGATTTTAGTTCCTGTAATATCAATGATTCCATCAATGGTTAATATCCTTGTTTCAATTTGGGCAATTCTTATAACATTTAATGAATTGTTTGCCCATTCTTTCCTGATTTCCAGCAAATATTTATCAATTGCTGCAATTACATCAGCTTCAACCATTGACCAATTATAACCTGTGTCCAATGTAACTGTTGTTGATATGTTTACTATCACTTCATCTGCTGTATTTACTGTTACAACATGACCTATTGGGGCAATCCCATCACCTTTACCTGGATTTCCAGCAGGGTCAAGTATATCTTGAACAGTATCAATTAAAACATTAGATGCTTTATTAAAATTGGCATCCAGTATGGTAATAAGAACTGTTCCACCACCATTCCAAACAGGTGTTACTTTAGTTGCACCAACACCGGCAATGGCATTGGTTTTTTGAATATAATCCTGCTTGTTTCCACCATAAGGATTAGTTTCAAATGAATTAAAATATCTTTGCCTTAGAACTTCAGTATCTTCTTCATCTTCACCTGGTATTAGAACAGCAGTCAATTCAGCAGTGGTCAAACCATCAATGTAATCAATCGGAATAAGAGTTCCAAGTTTTTGATTTCCGATTTCACCAGGGGTTTCACATTCCATTTGAAAAACACCATCTGAAATCTTTGCAATAGCCCTGTAATTTAGATTATCAAGGGAAAATCTTGAACCAATGGGAATATCAATATTAAAATGTCCTTCCAGGATTGCTTTTGTTGCTTCTTTAGGGAAAATTCCCCTTTCTGCACACCGTTTAATAAGATATTCCCTTTGTGCTGTATCTGCAAATGATTGATTTAATATCCAATCTAATTCTATATACATATTTTGCAATTCAACAGCAGCGGGGGCAAGGGCATTGTAAATAATCGAACCTTCCCGTTTATCTAAATTTTGTGGAATCCTGTCAAGCATCCTTTGAAGTATAACTTCATAAGTCATGTGTTCAAACATATTAAATTGTCACCACCCTTTCTGCTTCAACATCACCAAATATGGTGTGAACAGTGAAAGTTGCATGAACTTTTCCCTTGTTAGTTTCAAAAGAAAAGTTATCAACTCCAAGTATTCTTGAATCTTGAAGCAATGCTTCAGTAATCCTTCTTTTGAGTTCAGGAAGAACAAAGGGTATTGGTTGACCATATAAGTCATTTAATTCAATGCCATAATTCCAGCTATAAATTAGATATTCATATCTTTCAATGTTTAAAATTAAATAAATTGCTTGTTTCATGGCTTCAAGGTCATCAACATACCCAGCAATTGTTGAATTATCCAAATCTAATTTGTAAGTATGTGAAGTTTCTTCTTCAATTTCAAAGTCCTTTTGTAAATCATCATTTACCGCTGGAAGCATTAAATCACCACCCTATCTAAAACAATATATTTTTGCCCACCCTGAACCCGAAGTAATATAACTGACTCACCAACTTTAAGCCCCAGATGAACTTTCATGGTCTTTTTTCCTTTGATGTCGTGTTTATGGGTTTCATTAGATGTTGAACTATCACCTGGTATAGTATGCTTATGGGTATGTTCTTCAGTTGAATGGTTTAATGTCATATCGACTTCAATATCTTTTACCAGGCTTGTTAAAATTAAATGCGAAGCATCCAATGTTAACTTTTGTTCTACATTTATTTTTAATGGGTTTATGCTGGTGACTATGCCAAACATAATTGCACAAGGATTGGAAGCAACAACCGCTTCAATGGCAGCTTGTTTGATAATTTCAATTAGATTAGGCACTGAAGTCACCCCCTCTTAATGTCAAGTTCATCATGTGTTCATCATTTTTGAAGATGTGTTGCACCTTTTCAACAAGCATGAAGTTTTGAACATTTATATCCCCCAAATTAAGCTTGACGGGAAGGGAACAGCCAGCACGAACCCTAACATCACCAAAAGCATTACTGATGGTAAGATTACGAGTTTTTCTGTTGTATAGTTGAAGCAGGGCATCAGCTTTTGCTTTACCGTTTACCTTGTCATCTATGTTTTCAAAGTATTGCAACACCCCCCAATTATTTATATTTCTTGAATCCTGGGCAATGTAAATTTCCCTTTTGCCAGTTTCATTGTTTTCATAAGAAAGCTTTATTTTGTTGTATGTATTACCATCAATTGTGGATGTATATTTGTAGTTTTCAGCAGTTTCTTCATCAATCAACAGGTTCAACTTCATTGATTCAACATTCTTCAAAGTAAGTTTCCCAAAATCATCATACAAAACATAAAGCTTTTTTCTATTCTGTAAGGTCAAATCCAATGCATTTTGAATTATATCAAACAGGGTTTTATTATCTTCAACCCTGGAACCAATCTTAAAACCTGTATCTTCTAAAACCCCAACACGAAGGTTGAAGTCTGCTGCAATCATTTCAATTAGTTCAGAAGCAGTCTTGTTGCTATAAATATAAGTGTCCTTATTTTTCAAATATCTTAATTGGTCATAAGCTGTAACATTGATGATGTTTTCTTTATCCCGCTGCTTCTTAAATACAAAGCCATAAAATATATTTGTACCATTAACCTTTAACCTTACAGAGTTCCCTTCTTGAAAATCAATAATAGAATCCTTTATAACAGAAAAAGTCAACTTTCCAGGTTGACCTTTCCTTTCTGTTTCCCATCTTATTTCATCCTGAAGAACAGGTTGAAACACTCTATCTCCATTTTGAATTAAAAGTTCAATCATATCACCACCTGACCTTTAACTTGGCAAAGTCAAAACTTGACCAGGATAAATCAAATTGGGATTTGATATTTTATTCTTATTCAAATTATAAATTTCAGTGTATCTACTACCATTCCCCAAACATTTCTTTGCTATTGCCCAAAGGGTATCTCCTTGCTTAACTGTATAAGTTTTTAAACTTGGCGCAGTTTCAGTAGGTCTTGGTTTTTGAACAGTTGCACTTGCCACTTGAACTGCTGCTTGCTGCTGTGTTTTAATATTTACAAGCTTGGTTCCATAGTCCTTATATTGCTTTAATTTAACAGAAACTTTTAATTCCTGCCCATCCAAAGCATCTTCTTTAATTCTGTAATCTTCCAAAGAAACTTTAATGTTAGTATCAAATAAAAGCTTCCTGGAAGGGGAAACCCTTGAACAAATAAATTGAAAAGGCTTTTTACTGGTCTTTAGCTGCTCAAACTTATTCAAATAAAAATCAGCAGTCTTAAATCCACTTGGATATATCGCATAAGGATATTTAACATGTGGAATAGCTGCTTCAAAAGTTATTTCAGTAAGTCCAGCATCCTTTAACATATTCACTTCACCATCATTTATTAGATTGATGGTTTTATTTTGATTTTTTATTTTCATTTCTAATTTGGAAGGTGTGACAGGTAAGGCAACACCATCCAAATACATTATATATGCCATTACTCATGCACTCCTTCCGCTGCTATTTGCATTGTTTCATAAAGTTTTTCTTCAAGGTAATTTACTACACCGTCTAAATCCATGTTGGAAGCAATATTTGCATTTATTGGTGCATCAATTCTGATTTCAGCAGTGGTGA
>ENA-UPAD01001650-UPAD01001650.1-bioreactor-metagenome-genome-assembly--contig:-NODE-1650-length-21745-cov-506.311434_pt1 | contig 21745 bp, 17 predicted proteins | sample MGYA00238179_ERZ772710 | MGnify/ENA primary metagenome ERZ772710 (study PRJEB29004, sample SAMN07631245) | bioreactor metagenome | isolation source: Switchgrass digestor | place: USA: Dartmouth...
AAGGGACACGTATGTGTCCCTTCTGTCTCTCGTAATGAGAGGGGACATTCCTCAACCAGAAAGGCATGCTTCCTGCAGAGGTGTGTCCCCTTACCGCTTTACTCGATTATCCCTGTAACGGTACCGGAACCAACGGTTCTGCCGCCTTCACGGATAGCGAACCTGAGTCCTTCTTCCATGGCTATCGGAGTGATCAGCTTGACAGTGATCGATACGTGGTCACCAGGCATGCACATCTCGACGCCTTCCGGAAGCTCAGCAACACCGGTAACGTCGGTGGTCCTGAAGTAGAACTGAGGCCTGTAGCCGTTGAAGAACGGAGTATGCCTGCCGCCCTCTTCCTTGGTCAGAACGTAGACCTGGCCCTTAAAATGGGTGTGCGGTTTGATGGAACCGGGCTTAGCAAGAACCTGTCCTCTCTCGACTTCGTTCCTCTGGATACCCCTGAGCAGGCAGCCGATGTTGTCGCCGGCAACAGCCTCGTCAAGGAGCTTCCTGAACATCTCGACACCGGTAACGACGGTCTTTCTTGCTTCGTCCATGAGACCAACGATCTCGACTTCGTCACCGACTTTGACAGTACCTCTTTCAACTCTGCCCGTAGCAACCGTACCACGGCCGGTGATGGAGAAAACATCCTCAACAGGCATCAGGAACGGTTTGTCCTTGGGTCTCTGCGGCTCAGGAATGTAGCTGTCAACAGTATTCATGAGCTCAAGTATGCACTGGTATTCGGGAGCGTTCGGATCGGTTGAAGTGCTCTCAAGAGCCTTCAGTGCAGATCCTCTTATTATCGGAATACTGTCTCCGTCGAATTCATACTGGGTAAGAAGTTCTCTTACTTCCATCTCAACGAGTTCAATAAGCTCTTCATCGTCGACCATATCGCATTTGTTGAGGAATACTACGATGTAAGGAACGCCGACCTGACGGGCAAGGAGTATGTGCTCCCTGGTCTGCGGCATCGGGCCGTCAGCTGCGGAAACAACGAGGATGGCGCCGTCCATCTGGGCTGCACCGGTGATCATGTTCTTGACATAGTCAGCGTGACCGGGGCAGTCAACATGAGCATAGTGTCTCTTATCCGTCTCATACTCAACGTGTGCGGTCGATATTGTGATTCCTCTTGCTTTTTCTTCAGGAGCCTTGTCGATCTGATCATATGCCATGAACTGTGCCTTGCCCTGGAATCCCAGAACCTTTGTGATGGCTGCCGTCAATGTAGTCTTGCCATGGTCAACGTGACCGATGGTTCCAATGTTAACGTGGGGTTTTGTTCTTTCAAATTTGGCTTTGCCCATTTTGATTCTCCTCCCTTGTTCAGTGAAATACTGAAATGTTTTTATATAATTTTATAATTTTATTTCATATGCCGCAAACATTTTCTGGGCTTGTCTGCTTTTGCGGCATATTGATCAGCCTTTCGGTCAATGCGGTGCGTCCGCATCGCTTCAGTTTATCTTCAGCACAGAATCCTGGATGTTCTTCGGGACCTCTTCATAATGGCTGAACTGCATCGTAAAGACGCCTCTGCCCTGTGTCCTTGAACGAAGTTCTGTTGCATAGCCGAACATGTTGGCCAGCGGTACTTTTGCCGTTATCACCTGTGCTCCCGATCTTTCGACCATGCCTTCTATCCTGCCGCGGCGTGACGTAAGATCGCCCATGACATCACCCATATACACCTCGGGAATGACGATGTCCACTTTCATTATGGGTTCAAGAAGCACGGGATCCGCCTTCCTGCAGCCGTCCTTGAATGCCATCGAAGCTGCTATCCTGAAAGCCATCTCGGATGAATCCACTTCATGGTATGATCCGTCCACAAGAGTGACTTTGACGTCAAGCACCTGGTAGCCGCCAAGGACACCGTTCTGCATGGCATCCTGGATACCCGCGTCGATAGCCGGGATATACTCCTTGGGGATGGCCCCGCCGACTATCTTGTTTACAAACGTATATCCGCTTCCCGGCTCCTGGGGTTCTATCTCGATAACGACATGGCCGTACTGGCCTCTGCCGCCCGACTGCCTTACGAACTTGCCTTCGGATTTGACAGCCTTGCGGATGGTCTCCTTGTATGACACCTGCGGCTGTCCGACATTGGCTTCGACCCTGAACTCCCTCAGCATCCTGTCGACTATGATCTCAAGGTGCAGTTCACCCATTCCGGCAATGATGGTCTGACCTGTTTCAGGATCAGTATAAGCCTTGAATGTCGGGTCTTCCTCGGCAAGCTTGGCCAGCGCGACAGCCATCTTTTCCTGCCCTGCCTTGGTCTTCGGCTCCACGGCGACACGGATGACAGGTTCGGGGAAATCCATCGACTCCAGTACTACAGGAGCTTCCTCGCTGCAAAGGGTATCCCCGGTAGACGTGTCCCTGAGACCCACGGCCGCCACGATATCACCCGAATAAGCGGTGTCGATATCTTCCCTGTGGTTCGCATGCATCAGCAGGAGCCTTCCGATCCTTTCCTTCCTGCCTTTTGAGGAGTTATAAATATATGACCCGGCGCTGAGTTTGCCTGAGTAAACTCTCAAAAAGCAGAGCTTTCCGACATAAGGATCCGTCATTATTTTGAATGCAAGCGCAGAAAACGGCGCGTCGTCATCGGCGGTCCTTATGACCTCTTTTTCAGGGTCATCAGGGGAAACCCCCGTTATCGGAGGTATATCCACCGGCGACGGCAGGTACCGCACTATAGCATCCAACAGTTTCTGGACACCTTTGTTCTTGTAGGATGAACCACATGTGACCGGGATCATCTGAACGGCAATGGTTGCCTTCCTGATCCCCGCATGTATTTCTTCCTCCGTGAGCTCTTCTCCTGACAGGTATTTCTCCATCAAGTCCTCGTCTTGTTCAGCAACAGCTTCAAGTAAATTGGTACGATATTTTTCAGCGATATCGATCATGTCTTCAGGGATCGGCTCTTCGTCGAGCACCGTTCCCAGATCGTCCAAATAATATATGGCCTTCATGGTCACAAGGTCGATTATTCCTTTGAAATTCTCTTCCTTGCCAATAGGTAGCTGGATCGGGACAGCATTTGCTTTCAGCCTGTCCTTCATCATCTGGATGCAGTTGAAAAAGTCTGCACCCAAAATATCCATTTTATTTACATATGCAATGCGCGGAACATGGTACTTGTCCGCCTGTCTCCACACAGTCTCAGACTGGGGTTCCACTCCGCCCTTTGCACAGAAAACCGTTACCGAACCATCGAGAACTCTCAGAGACCTTTCAACCTCTACTGTAAAGTCAACGTGCCCCGGCGTATCTATAATGTTTATCCTGGTATTCTTCCACTGGCAGGTAGTAGCAGCAGAGGTAATGGTGATGCCTCTTTCCTGCTCCTGTTCCATCCAGTCCATGGTAGCGGCGCCTTCATGGACTTCTCCCATTCTGTGCACCTTCCCTGTATAGAACAGGATACGCTCAGTGGTAGTCGTCTTACCAGCATCTATATGCGCCATTATACCAATGTTCCTGGTATTTTCCAAACTGAACTGCCTGGGCATGATTGCCTCCTTTCTTCTCGATTAGTTCTGATCCGATATACGGAATATCATGTCTCTATAAGTTTTGCTTATCGGCGCACTTTATATACTGCTTATGCAGCAGCGGCGCCAATAATATTACCAGCGATAATGTGCAAATGCCCTGTTGGCCTCTGCCATCTTGTGGGTGTCTTCCTTTTTCTTGAAGGCACCGCCAAGGCTGTTGGCAGCATCCATGATCTCTGCGGCAAGTCTTTCCTTCATGGTCTTTTCGCTTCTCTCACGGGCGAAACCGACCAGCCATCTGAGTCCCAGAGCCTGCCTTCTTTCAGGTCTTACTTCCATCGGGACCTGGTATGTGGCTCCGCCGACCCTTCTGGCCTTGACTTCCAGCACGGGCATGACATTGTTCATCGCCTGCTCAAAAACCTCAAGCGGATCTTTTCCTGTCTTCTCCTTTATAATATCGAAAGCGTCGTAACAGATCTTCTGGGCAACACCCTTTTTGCCGTCGAGCATTATGTTGTTGATCAGTTTTGTTACGATCTTGCTGTTATAGATAGGATCAGGCAGGACATCCCTCCTGGGTACATGTCCTCTTCTCGGCACTTTACTTCCCTCCTTCTTTTGGATTGTGGGGATAGATCATCCCTCCGGGCTGATTCCCCGAGGTACTCGGAACCCGCAGGTTCTCGTCAGTGCGTCAGTTATTGCAATATATAAACCGATAACGGATTTATCTATCCAATATACCTGACACGCTTCGCGCTTAAGGCTCCGCCGGATACATTGTCTTTACTTCTTTGCTGCCGACTTCGGCCTCTTTGCGCCGTACTTGGAACGGCCCTGCATTCTGTTTGCAACGCCTGCTGCATCAAGCGTACCTCTGATTATGTGGTACCTGACACCGGGCAGATCCTTGACCCTGCCGCCCCTGATGAGCACAACGCTGTGTTCCTGCAGATTGTGGCCGATTCCGGGGATGTATGCGGTAACTTCGATACCGTTGGTCAGGCGTACCCTTGCTACCTTTCTCAAAGCTGAGTTAGGCTTCTTAGGCGTTACCGTCCTTACTACGGTGCAGACACCCCTCTTCTGGGGAGATTCGGTCGCAACAGGTCTCTTTTTCAGCGAGTTGAACCCTCTGAGCAGTGCCGGAGCCGATGACTTATACTTTACAGTCTCCCTGCCCTTTCTGACCATCTGATTGAATGTTGGCAAAATTACACCTCCTCTCGCAATATACATGCAGCGGATGCACCTACTTCGATGCCTACCGCCTTACCAAGCTGCTTCATCGTATCTACATATTCTATCTGGATTCCGTTGGTCCTGCACAGTTCCTTCAGACTGCCGGTGATCTTCTCGTCGGCATCTTTCGCAATGAACACGACTTTTGCGTTACCGTTTGCCACTGCTTTCAGGGACTGCTTGATTCCAACGGCTTTGTTGCAGTTTTTTAAATCATCGAGCACTTCCAAGCACCTTTCCCCTCAGTCATCCTGTTTCCGGTCCTATGCAAAAAGACCGGTAAATCGGACAAAATGGGCATAAACCCCCCTGAATTCGCACTGAAATATTTTATCATCGCCATATGGCGTTGTCAAGAAAAACGTACCCCAAACAGGGGGGAACACCTTCATTTGAGCGCGTTCCGCCGTATAAAGATGTACCCCCCGTCCATGTATATCATTCGCTTACGGTGCTGATATTTATATCTTTGTATCTGCTCATTCCGGTACCTGCCGGGATCAGCTTCCCGATGATGACGTTCTCCTTGAGTCCTACCAGCGGATCCACCTTGCCCTTTATAGCCGCTTCTGTCAAGACCCTGGTCGTCTCCTGGAAGGACGCCGCAGACAGGAACGATTCTGTTGCAAGTGAAGCCTTGGTGATTCCCAGCAGAGCTCGTTTGCCTGTTGCAGGCCTGAGTCCCTCGGCAACTGCCTTTGCATTCTCCGCTTCGAAGTCGAACACGTCCACCAGTCCGCCGGGCAGCATATTGGTATCGCCGGCGTCTTCTACCTTAACTTTCCTGAGCATCTGCCTGATAATGATCTCTATATGCTTATCGTTGATATCGACGCCCTGCAGCCTGTAAACCCTCTGGACTTCCTGGAGCAGATACTGCTGTACGCCGTTGACGCCCTTGATCTTCAGTATGTCATGCGGGTTCACGGATCCTTCGGTGATCTCGTCGCCGGCCTCGATCCTGTCGCCGTCGCTGACCTTGATCCTTGAACCGTAAGGGATCTGGTATGTCCTGGCGTCTCCGTCATCCGCCGTGACTATAACTTCTCTCTTTTTCTTGACGTCGTTTATCCTGACGGTACCGCTGATTTCGGAGATCACGGCAAGACCTTTCGGCTTCCTGGCCTCGAACAGCTCCTCGACACGCGGCAGACCCTGCGTGATGTCTTCGCCTGCGACACCGCCGGTGTGGAACGTTCTCATTGTAAGCTGCGTACCGGGTTCTCCGATGGACTGTGCCGCGATTATGCCGACTGCTTCGCCGACATTGACATCATCGCCTGTTGCCAGGTTGGCGCCGTAACACTTGGAGCAGACACCGTACTCGGAGTGGCATGTCAGCACGGATCTGATCTTTACTTTTCTGATGCCGGCTTTTGTGATCCTTTCGGCATCCTGGTCGGAAATCATCGTGTCGGCTTCCACTAAGACCTCTCCGGTCTCGGGGTGCACTATCGGTTCGATGGTGTACCTGCCCGTGATCCTTTCGGCGAGGCTCTCTATTACCTCGGTACCGTCCATTATGTCGGTGACCTCTACTCCCTTCCTGGTACCGCAGTCAACTTCTCTGACAATAGTATCCTGGCTTACGTCTACAAGACGTCTTGTCAGGTATCCTGAGTCGGCAGTCCTGATAGCCGTATCGGCAAGACCTTTCCTTCCGCCGTGTGAAGATACGAAGTATTCGAGAACGCTAAGACCTTCACGGAAGTTGGACTTGATCGGGATCTCAAGGGTCTTGCCCTGCGTATCCGCCATAAGTCCCCTCATACCTGACAACTGCTTGATCTGGCTGATGTTTCCGCGGGCTCCGGACTTGGACATCATGTATATCGGGTTGAACTGGTCCAGCGAAGCCATAAGGGCCTTCGTAAGCTCTTCGCCTGTCTCCGTCCACGCCTGTACGACCGAAGCATACCTTTCGTCCTCGGAGATAAGGCCTCTCTTGTACATCTTCGTTATCTGTTCTATCTTGGCTTCGGTTTCATCGATGAATTTCTTCTTCACATCAGGGATGATCATGTCGGATACGCTGATCGTGATGGCGCCCTTTGTTGAATACTTGAAGCCAAGTTCCTTTATCTTGTCAAGTACGATGGCTGTTTCGGTAAAACCATGTACCTTTATGCACTTGTCGATGATCTGGCCGAGTTCCTTCTTCGTGACCAGCATGTTGATCTCAAGATCGAAATAATGCTCCGGATCGGACCGGTCCACAAAGCCAAGGTCCTGGGGGATAGCTTCATTGATTATGAGTTTTCCGACAGTGGCGTCGATTATCTTCGAGACCGGCTTTCCGTCGATCTCCTTTGTCACCTTTACCTTCACTCTTGCATGGAGTCCAACGACGCCTTCCTGGTATGCCATTATGGCCTCGTCTATTGAAGAGAATACTTTCCCTTCGCCATTTTCGCCTTCTTTTTCAATGGTCAGGTAATAGCAGCCAAGGACCATGTCCTGCGTCGGCACCGTGATAGGCCTTCCGTCCTTCGGCGCCAGCAGGTTGTTGGCCGACAGCATGAGGAACCTTGCTTCGGCCTGCGCCTCGGCTGACAGCGGCACGTGGACTGCCATCTGGTCGCCGTCGAAGTCGGCGTTGTAAGCTGTACATACCAGCGGATGGAGTTTTATTGCCCTTCCTTCGACAAGCACCGGCTCAAACGCCTGAATGCCGAGCCTGTGCAGCGTAGGAGCACGGTTGAGCAGCACAGGATGTTCCTTGATGACTTCCTCCAGCACATCCCATACCTCCGGCCTTACCCTTTCGACCATCCTTTTGGCGCTCTTTATATTGTGGGCCAGGCCGTCATTGACGAGTTTCTTCATTACAAAAGGTTTGAAAAGTTCCAATGCCATCTCCTTAGGCAGACCGCACTGGTATATCTTCAGTTCCGGGCCAACTACGATAACGGAACGTCCGGAATAGTCGACACGCTTTCCGAGGAGGTTCTGGCGGAAGCGCCCCTGCTTTCCTTTCAGCATGTCGGACAGGGATTTCAGCGGCCTGTTGCCGGGACCGGTAACAGGGCGGCCTCTCCTTCCGTTGTCTATGAGAGCGTCGACAGCTTCCTGGAGCATCCTCTTCTCGTTCCTTACGATTATGTCCGGTGCACCCAGGTCAAGCAGCCTCTTTAAGCGGTTGTTCCTGTTGATGACGCGCCTGTAAAGGTCGTTCAGGTCCGACGTCGCGAACCTGCCGCCGTCCAGCTGCACCATCGGGCGGAGTTCCGGCGGGATGACCGGTATCACGTCAAGTATCATCCATTCGGGCCTGTTACCAGAAAGCCTGAATGCTTCAACGACTTCCAGGCGCTTGATGAGCCTTATCCTCTTCTGGCCTGTGGCTTCCTCGAGTTCTTTCCTCAGTTCCTTTGAAAGCTTATCCAGGTCGATCTCCATAAGGAGTTCCTTTATAGCTTCAGCGCCCATTCCTGCTCTGAATGTATGTCCGAACTTCTCGACACTGTCCCTGTATTCCTTCTCCGTCAGGATCTGCTTCTTGGAGAGGGGCGTCTGGGCAGGATCTATAACGACATATGCGGCAAAGTACAGTACCTTTTCCAGGGCCCTCGGGGACATATCCAGTATAAGTCCCATCCTGCTGGGTATGCCCTTGAAATACCAGATGTGGGAAACCGGGGCTGCCAGTTCGATGTGTCCCATGCGTTCCCTTCTCACTTTTGAACGGGTGACTTCGACACCGCACCTGTCGCATACTATACCTTTATATCTTATCCTTTTATATTTACCGCAGTGGCATTCCCAGTCTTTCGTCGGTCCGAATATCCTTTCGCAGAAGAGACCGTCCCTCTCCGGTTTCAATGTCCTGTAGTTGATGGTTTCCGGCTTTTTTACCTCGCCCCTCGACCATTCCCTGATTTTTTCCGGAGAAGCCAAACCTATTCTTAAAGCATCAAAATTGTTCATTTCAAACATGTCCGATCTCCCTCCTAAAGCTCTTCGTCGTCAAGGTTATCGACGAATTCGTCGTCATCTTCAGAGAATATGTCGTCGCCGAGCGAATCATCGAGATCATCGTTGGTAGTGGTGATATCGCCGATATCGAAGTCGTCGATATTCAGATCGTCATCGATAAGATCGTCGCCGATCTCGTCATAATCACCGACGGGCGCCTCATCCTCGCGGCCTTCCATGTTGACGTTGAGTTCTTCGGCATCTTCATCGGCGGATTCGCCAATATCGATCTCTTCACGTTCTTCAGAGTAGACCTTGACGTCGAGGCACAGGCTCTGAAGTTCCTTGATCAGCACCTTGAACGATTCAGGTATGCCCGGTTCGGGTACGTTCTCACCCTTGACGATGGATTCGTAGGTCTTCACCCTGCCGACGACGTCGTCCGATTTTACGGTAAGGATCTCCTGCAGCGTGTATGCGGCACCGTAAGCCTCGAGCGCCCACACTTCCATTTCTCCGAACCTCTGGCCGCCGAACTGGGCTTTTCCGCCGAGCGGCTGCTGCGTAACGAGGGAGTAAGGTCCGGTGGAACGGGCATGGATCTTGTCGTCGACCAGGTGCGCCAGTTTGAGCATATACATGTATCCTACGGATACACGGTTTTCAAACGGCTCTCCGGTCCTTCCGTCATACAGTACTGTTTTTCCGTCTTCCGACAGGCCGGCTTTCTTCAGCGTTTCGATGATATCCTGCTCCGTCGCTCCGTCAAAGACAGGCGTCGCGATCTTCCAGCCAAGTGCCTTGGCAGCGTATCCAAGGTGCACTTCAAGGACCTGTCCGATGTTCATACGTGACGGAACGCCGAGAGGATTGAGAACTATCTCAAGCGGAGTGCCATCCGGCAGGTACGGCATATCCTCTTCAGGGAGTATCCTTGATATGACACCCTTGTTTCCGTGTCTTCCTGCCATCTTGTCTCCGACCGATATCTTTCGTTTCTGCGCTATATATACCCTGACGAGCTGGTTGACACCGGGCGGCAGTTCGTCGCCGTTTTCCCTCGTGAATACCTTTACGTCGACGATGATACCGGATTCGCCGTGGGGGACCCTGAGCGACGTATCTCTTACTTCTCTCGCCTTTTCACCGAATATGGCCCTGAGCAGTCTTTCTTCAGCCGTCAGTTCGGTTTCTCCCTTCGGAGTTACCTTGCCGACCAGTATGTCGCCTGCCCTGACCTCGGCGCCTATCCTTATGATACCCCTGTCGTCGAGGTCTTTCAGTGATTCCTCGCTTACATTGGGGATATCACGGGTGATCTCTTCCGGCCCGAGCTTGGTGTCCCTTGCTTCAGACTCATATTCTTCTATGTGTATCGACGTGAATACGTCATCCTTCACAAGCTTCTCGCTGATCAGGATAGCGTCCTCGTAGTTGTAGCCTTCCCAGGGCATGAAGCCTACAAGCACGTTCTTGCCGAGCGCGATCTCGCCCTGGTCCGTGGAAGGACCGTCGGCGATGACATCGCCTTCTTCGATCTTGTCGCCTTTCCTTACTATCGGCCTCTGGTTGATACAGGTACCCTGGTTCGACCTTACATATTTCAGAAGCTTGTAAACATCTTTCTGGCCATTCTTTCTGCGTATGGTTATCTCATTGGCCGTAACCTTTTCGACAGTGCCTGAAGCACGCGCAAGCACGACCACGCCCGAATCCCTTGCAGCCTTGTATTCTATACCTGTTCCGATGATGGGAGCTTCAGTCCTGATAAGAGGCACAGCCTGGCGCTGCATGTTCGATCCCATCAGCGCCCTGTTTGCGTCGTCGTTCTCAAGGAACGGGATCATTGCCGTAGCGACTGAAACCAGCTGCTTTGGCGAAACGTCCATATAATCGACGCGTTCCCTCTCGACTTCGATTATGTCGTCCTTATGCCTGCAGAGCACCTTCCTGTTTACGAACCTGCCCTGTTCGTCAAGCAGTTCATTGGCCTGTGCAACGATATATTTATCTTCCTCGTCGGCCGTCAGGTAATGGATCTCATTGGTCACCACGCCCGTGGCTTTGTCGATCTTCCTGTACGGCGCTTCGATGAATCCGTATTCATTTATCCTTGCGTATGTGCTGAGCGAACCGATCAGTCCTATGTTCGGACCTTCAGGCGTCTCTATCGGGCACATGCGGCCGTAATGGGAATGATGAACGTCACGCACTTCGAAGCCAGCTCTCTCCCTGCTGAGACCTCCGGGACCCAGCGCGCTGAGCCTTCTCTTGTGCGTCAGTTCAGCCAGCGGGTTCGTCTGGTCCATGAACTGGGACAGCTGGCTTGAGCCGAAGAATTCCTTGATGGCTGCGGCGACAGGCCTGATATTGATCAGTGCCTGGGGCGTGACTATATCGATGTCCTGTATGGTCATCCTTTCCCTGACGACCCTCTCCATCCTGGCAAGACCGATCCTGAACTGGTTCTGCAGCAGTTCTCCGACGCAGCGGAGCCTCCTGTTGCCAAGATGGTCTATATCATCATCCTCGCCAATACCATAGCTGAGGTGTACGAGGTAGTTGACGGACGCTATTATATCCTCTTCCGTGATATGCTTGGGGACAAGCAGGTCCACATTCTCTTTGAGTGCGCTCTTGAGGTCCTCCTTATCCTTATACTCGTCCATGAGTTCTTTGAGCACGCTGTATCTCACTTTTTCCGAGATACCGACGTCTGAGACGTCAAATTCGACGAATGCTTTCAGATCGACAGTGCCGTTTCCGATTACCCTCACCTTTTTGCCTTCCACGTTGAGGTACACGGAATTGATGCCTGAGTTCTGTATCGCTTCGGCTTTTTCCCTGTCGATGTATTCATCTTCTTCGACCAGTATTTCACCGGTAACCGGGCTTACGATCCTTTCCGCGGATTTGTTGCCGGCTATTCTTGAAGCCAGTGAAAGTTTCTTGTTGAACTTGAACCTTCCGAACTTTGCAAGATCGTATCTCTTAGGCTCGAAAAACAGGCCCCTGAGCAGCGAAGTTGCGCTTTCGACCGTCGGCGGCTCACCTGGTCTGAGCCTCTTGTATATCTCTATGAGACCCTCGTCCTGGGTTTTTGCACTGTCCTTCTGGATAGTGGCCATTACCCTTTCGTCATCGCCGAGGAGTTCAGTTATCTGGGCATCCGTTCCATATCCCAGCGCACGGACGAGAACAGTGATCGGCAATTTCCTTGTCCTGTCGACCCTTACGTACATTACGTCATTTGAGTCTGTCTCGTACTCAAGCCATGCGCCGCGGTTCGGAATGATGGTAGCCGAAAACAGCGCTTTCCCCGTTTTGTCGAGTTTTTTGGCATAATAAAGACCGGGTGACCTGACCAGCTGGCTTACTACGACCCTTTCAGCCCCGTTGATAATAAAAGTACCGTTGTCGGTCATCAGCGGGAAATCTCCCATGAAGATCTCCTGTTCCTTGACCTCTCCGGTCTCTTTGTTGATAAGGCGGACTTTTACTTTCAGCGGTGCTGAATATGTAGTATCCCTTTCTTTGCATTCTTCAACACTGTACTTGGGGTTATCGGTCTCCAGTCTGTAGTCCGGAAATTCCAGAACCAGGTTCCCGGTATAATCCTGTATAGGGGAAACGTCTCTAAACACCTCGCGCAGGCCTTCTTCCAGAAACCACTTGTAAGAGTTCTTCTGCACTTCGATGAGATTCGGCATATCCAGGACCTCATCTATCCTGGAATAGCTCATTCTGGTAGTTCGGCCCAGTTTTACGGGATGTACCATCAATAATCACCTCATAATATTATGACTTGTAAAAAGAACAACGTTACCTGAAAGGCTTGCATTCATGCAATTCAACCGGATCGCCGGCCTTATCGGTACAACAGCCGGCGTATGTAAAGCTTTCAGCTGCATTCCTGAAAGCTTTTGGGGCAATATTGCACAGCAATCCGACAGAGAAATCTGAATCGCGGTTATATCGGCTCATATATAGATATATATGAATATGGCAGGATTTCGATTTCATTCGTCAAATTGCCTAAAACCATTAAATAATTATTAACAGTTCTTGTGTATTTTATTCCCCTGTGTTATAATCTATCTGCGAACGATTCCGGTTGCAGCCTGAAAAAGCATACAAGTTCAGATTATAACGCAGTTTATAATTCTAGCACACCGCATCATACTTGTCAACGTGTTTTTACGGTGATTTTTTATTGCAATTTTTCATTTAGCGCCAAAAAAATGCCCCGGGCATACCCGGGGCATTTTTCCCGGATATGTCCGGGACGTTTCGTCGATCCGGTAATTATTTGATTTCGACTGTTGCGCCGACTTCCTTGAATTTTGCTTCGATAGCGGCTGCTTCTTCCTTGGAAACGTTCTCCTTGACCGGCTTGGGAGCGTTGTCCACGAGGTCTTTTGCTTCCTTGAGGCCCAGGTTGGTAACTTCCCTGACGACCTTGATGACCTTGATCTTGTCAGCGCCGACTTCCTTGAGGATAACATCGAACTCGGTCTTTTCCTCAGCGGCCGGTGCTGCTGCGGCGCCTGCTGCCGGTGCTGCTGCAGCCACTGCCACGGGAGCTGCTGCGGATACTCCGAATTCCTCTTCAAGAGCCTTTACGAGCTCGGACAGTTCCAGGACTGTCAATGCCTTTACTTCTTCGATAAGCTTTACAACTTTATCACTAGCCATTTCAAATACCTCCGTGATTTAGAATTGAATTTTTAGTTCCTGTTTTATGTTATATTGACTGTCTTACATTACTCATGCGGACGCCTGCTGCTTCTTTTCGGCTATTGCATTGAGCGCCACGACCAATCCTCTGATATTGGCGTTGAGGACATTGACAAAGCCGGATATGGGAGCGTTGAAACCTCCAAGGACTCTGGCAATGAGAACTTCCCTCGACGGCAGTTCAGCCAGGGCTTTTATCCCGTCGACATCCATTACCTTGCCTTCCACTACGCCTACTTTCAGTTCGAAACTCTCATACTTCTTTGCAAAATCGCACAATACCTTCGCAGGTGCCACAGGGTCAGTATCGCTTGATGCCATGGACGTAGGTCCGTTCAGATAGGGATACAGCTCCTCAAGTCCGTTCTCTTTGGCTGCGAATTTGGTCAGCGTGTTCTTTACGACCTTGTATTCCACGCCCGCGTTTCTCAAAGCACGCCTCAGCTCGGTATCCTGTTCCACTGTCAATCCCCTGTAATCAGCAAAAATCATTGTTTTTGCCGCCTTCATCCTGCTGCTGATCCTGTCTATTACTTCACGCTTCTGATTCAGGGTGTATTCCTTAGGCAAACCATCCACCTCCTTGCATAAATTAAGCCCTTGTATATCTGCATACAGCAGACATGCAAGGGCGAAACACCATATCGGCAACGGAGCATGCGGCTCCGCGTATCAACGCTTACCTCGGCAGGCCGGCTTTTTCTCCGATTATGCTGGAAGCACCTGCTGTCTGCGGTATGTGACATATTCGATTTTCTGGCTTTTTGTTGACCGTTGTCTATAATACTACATAATCTGCCGGATGTAAAGCTTTTTTATTCGGCTATCCTCTGAGGATTCACCTTTATCCCGGGTCCCATGGTCGATGTCACGACTACGCTCCTGAGATACTGTCCCTTTGCGGCAGCCGGCTTGGCCTTGATAATGGCCCCCAGCAGCGTGCGGAAGTTGTCGGTGAGCTTATCCAGATCGAATGAAGCTTTCCCTACGGGGCAGTGGATGATGTTCGTCTTGTCCAGCCTGTATTCGATCTTACCAGCCTTAATCTCGGCTATTGCCTTTGCAACGTCCATGGTTACCGTACCGGCCTTCGGGTTCGGCATGAGGCCCTTGGGTCCGAGTATCTTTCCGAGCCTTCCTACGACGCCCATCATATCGGGCGTAGCGACAACGACATCAAAGTCGAACCAGTTCTCGTTCTGTATCTTCGCAACGAGGTCCTCCGCGCCTACATAATCGGCGCCGTTGTCCTCTGCTTCCTTCGCCTTGTCGCCTTTGGCGAACACGAGCACCCTGACTGTCTTGCCGGTACCATGCGGAAGCACTACGGCTCCTCTGACCTGCTGGTCTGCATGTCTTGAGTCGACGCCCAGTTTGATATGGACTTCGACCGTCTCGTCAAACTTCGCTTTGGCTGTTTTCTTGACCAGGTCAAGAGCTTCAACCGGATCGTACAACTTTGCTCTATCGATAAGCTTTGCGCTTTCGATGTATCTCTTTCCTCTCTTCATATTATCCTCCCCTTTGTGGTGAATTTTTCGGAAACCTCGGTTTCCTCCCACCTGCGGCCATGCTAGTCTTCAACTACTATACCCATGCTTCTGGCCGTACCTGCTACCATGCTCATAGCTGCTTCGATGCTGGCAGCGTTCAGATCGGGCATTTTGAGCTCTGCGATCTTCCTGATCTCTTCCTTCGAGATCTTCGCAACCTTGTCCCTGTTGGGCCTGCCTGAACCGCTTTCTATCTTGCATGCCCTCTTCAGGAGCACTGCCGCCGGAGGAGTCTTGGTCACAAAGGAAAACGATCTGTCAGCATAAACGGTTATGATGACAGGAATGATCAAACCCGCATCCTTCGCAGTTCTTTCATTGAACTCCTTGCAAAATCCCATGATGTTTACACCATGCTGTCCTAAAGCTGGTCCAACCGGTGGAGCCGGGGTTGCCTTCCCCGCAGGAATCTGCAGCTTTACATAGCCTATGATCTTCTTTGCCATGGCTTATTCCACCTCCCAATTCTTCTTGAAACATGTCTGTCCCGCAGTCCGGGTCAAACACGCTGCTCATCATATCATATAGAAAGAGATCTGCCGATCTCCGGCTCTATATCTTCTGTATCTGTGTCAGTTCCAGTTCCACAGGAGTCTCTCTGCCGAACATCGATACGGCGACCCGTACTTTTCTCTTCTCGAAGTTGATTTCCTCGACAGTGCCGATGAAATTCTCAAGGGGCCCGTCAATGACCCTGACAGTGTCGTTGACTTCATAATCGAGCACAGGCGCGAACTCTTCGACGCCCATGTTGCGCACTTCCTCGTCGGAAAGCGGTACAGGCTTGGATCCCGGCCCCACGAATCCCGTGACTCCCCTGGTATTCCTCACAACATACCAGGATTCATCCGTCATGATCATCTTAACAAGGACATAGCCCGGGAATACCTTCCTCAAAGTGGCCTTTTTCCTTCCGTCCTTGATCTCGATCTGCTCCTCCATGGGTACCACTATATCGAAGATATAATCATGCAGATTTCTGTTTTCAACTATTTTCTCCAAATTGGCCTTCACTTTGTTCTCATAACCGGAATAGGTATGCACCACATACCATTTCGGTTCATCAGGCATATCATAAACAGCCATAAGGATTGATATCCTCCTTGATTACCTTGACAGAGTCCACTCCATAAGTTTTGCGAAAACCGCATCACAGACCCAAATGACGGCACCAATAATCAAACAGATCGCCAATACGGAGATCGTGCTTTTGACAAGCTGTTCTTTTGTCGGCCAGATGACCTTCCTGAGTTCATTCCTGATATCTCTGAAAAATCTGGCTATCCTGTTTCCCAAATTAGCCAGTTTGCTTCCAAAACCGGCCGGTTTGGATGTGCGTGCGTTCTCAGACATAATGTGCACCTCCGCGCATTATTTCGTTTCCTTGTGTACCGTGTGCTTATGGCAGAATTTGCAGTACTTCTTCATTTCGATCCTGTCGGGATCGTTCTTCTTGTTCTTCATGGTGTTGTAATTTCTCTGTTTGCATTCAGTACATGCCATAACTATTTTGACTCTCATGCTTAACACCTCCAGCCCCTTTGCAGTTTTCGCAGGGTGCACAGTTTATTTATGGAGATGCCGCTGATACATGCGGCATCGATATTTCACAACACAAAAAAAAGACCTCCGAGACGGAGCAATACCTAATTTAACATATAACCGCAAGGATGTCAAGGATTAATATTTCCAGCCTTTGAATTGCTATGGCGGCTGCAGGTGGCCGATCAGGGCATTCGTAGCTGCGAGATGGTGCGAACCAGATTTGCGTCTGTATAATGCGGATGACCGACCATTGCATTTGGGCTGCTTCGCGGACACCTGCTGGCCGACTCTTATAGTACCGGCTCCAACTGTCTTGCACCGCTAATGGCTCGTAGGCTGCATGCAGGGCAGCGGGCGGCCGATCATAACATTCGTGGCTGCAAGCGCTACAGATGCGGACGGATCACGCCGCTCGAATGAGGCCACAGGAACTACGACCGGCAGCACGGACGCTGCCGGCGCTGGTCCCGAGCCACGGACGGCGAGTGACCTGCGCCCTCATTGGAGCAAGTGATCCGGCCAGCAGATGTCCGCGAAGCAGACCGAATGAGATGATCGGCCACCCGCTGCCACCTGCTTCCCTACTCCTCGATCAGTTCATCTATCGGCGCGCCTGGCGGCACTATGGGAAATACCTTTTCATCCTTGTCGATCACGAAATCTATCACCACCGGCCTGTCTGTCGAAGCAAGCGCCCTCTCGAACGCAGCGTCCACTTCTTCAGGCTTCGTCACCCTGATGCCCGCAGCGCCGTAAGCCTCGGCAAGGGCGACGAAATCAGTGCCCCTGTCGATGGTGGTAGCTGAATACCTTCCGCCATAGAACAACTGCTGCCATTGCCTGACCATACCGAGCACCTTGTTGTTGAGTATGGCCACTACCACGGGCAGCTTATACTCCACCGCGGTGGCAAGTTCGTTGCAGTTCATCCGGAAACTGCCGTCCCCGGCAATATTTATCACCTTGGCGTCCGGCTTCCCGATCTGGGCTCCTATGCATGCTCCAAGGCCGTAACCCATCGTTCCGAGCCCGCCGGAAGAGATGAACTGCCTCGGCCTGGCGAATTTGTAATACTGCGCGGTCCATAGCTGGTTCTGCCCTACCTCTGTGGTTATAATCGCCTCGCCCTTAGTGATCTCATAAAGCCGTTCTATTATATACTGTGGCTTCAGGGTTCCGTTGGCTTCATATTTCAGTGGATATTGCGTCTTCCACTCGTCTATTTTCCTGTTCCAGTCGGTATACTCCCGGGTCTCCGCCCTGTCTGCCAACTGCTTCAGTATCTCCCTGATATCGCCGACGAGGGGATAGTGGACGGTTATATTTTTCCCGACTTCGGCAGGATCTATGTCGATATGCATTATCCTGGCGTTCGGCGCAAACCTGCTGACATTGCTTATGACCCTGTCGCTGAACCTTGCCCCAATGGCTATTAACAGATCCGATTCGGAGACCGCCATGTTCGACGTCCTCGTGCCGTGCATCCCCACCAGACCTGTGAACAGCCTGTGGTTCCCGGGAAAAGAGCCCAGCCCCATAAGCGTGGTGGCAACAGGTATCCCTGCCTTTTCAGCCAGCATCTGCATTTCCGCGGTCGCTCCCGATATGGATACGCCGCCGCCGGACAGGATCACGGGCCTGCTGGCCGAATTGATGGCGGCAGCCGCTTCATCCAGTTCCGATTCTTTTACAGTCAGCGGCACATGCCCGTTCACGGCGGGCTCCTTTGGTTCATAATCAGCATAAGCCGCCGTAACATCCTTGCATATGTCGACAAGGACCGGTCCCGGCCTCCCGGAGGATGCTATCCTGAATGCCTGCCGTACAGTATCCGCCAGCTTGTTTACATCCTTTACTATATAATTGTGCTTCGTGATCGGCATCGTGATCCCGGTGATGTCGACCTCCTGGAAGGAATCCTTGCCCAGCAGCGTCGTTGCCACCTGGCCCGTGATCGCCACCATCGGCACCGAGTCCATGTATGCCGTGGCGATGCCGGTCACCAGGTTTGTCGCGCCGGGTCCCGATGTGGCTATGCAGACGCCTGTCTTCCCCGTCGCGCGGGCATACCCGTCCGCCGCGTGAGCCGCGCCCTGTTCATGCGAAGTGAGTATATGCCTTATTTCACCCTGCGCTTTATACAGGGCATCATATATATTGAGCACTGCGCCGCCCGGAAAACCGAAGACGGTATCCACTCCCTGTTCTTTAAGGCATTCTGTGAGTATTTCGGCTCCAGTCAGTCTCATAAAATACCCTCCATAAATACATCAGACAGTACTTTCCGCAGCCTCTCCGCTGTCATGCAGGCTGCGTTCCGTATTTTTGCATCCTGAATGCTTCCTTTATAAATAATGGCCGGGACCGACCCATATCCCGTTCCGTACCGCCTATTTCAGTACCGCACCGGTGCTTGCCGACGTCACGAGCCTTGCGTACCTGCCAAGGTAGCCGGTCGTTATCCTGGGCTTCGGAGGCTGCCACCCGGCCATCCTTCTTTTCAGTTCCTCTTCCGGCACTTCTGCGTCCAGTTTCCCTGACGGTATGTCGATGCTGATGATGTCCCCGTCCCGGACGGCTGCTATCAGACCGCCTTCCATCGCTTCAGGGGAAACATGCCCTATGGACGCTCCCCTCGATGCCCCGGAAAACCTTCCGTCTGTTATCAGCGCCACTGTCCTGTCGAGGCCCATGCCCGCTATTGCTGAAGTGGGTCCGAGCATTTCCCGCATGCCGGGTCCGCCCTTCGGCCCTTCGTACCTGATGATCACAACGTCGCCGGGCTTAATTTGTCCGCCGTAAATGGCTTTTATTGCATCATCCTCGGAGTCGAACACCCTGGCCGGGCCTTTGTGTACCAGCATCTCATCCGCAACCGCAGAACGCTTTACGACGGCACCGTCTTTCGCGATATTGCCCCGAAGTACAGCAATGCCTCCGGTTGGGCTGTACGGGTCGTCCACGCTCCTGATCACGGTCCGGTCGGTTACTTCGGCGTCCCTGATATTCTCCCATACGGTTTTGCCCGTGACCGTGATGAGGTCAGGATGCAGCAGGCCTTTCTTCGACAGCTCCTTCATGACAGCCTGTACGCCGCCTGCCATCCAGAGGTCCTGTACATGGTGGGGCCCTGCCGGCGCAAGCCTGCACAGGTTGGGTACTCTTGCGCTTATCTCGTTGATTATGTCAAGGTTGATTTTTATGCCTGCTTCATTGGCTATTGCAGGAAGGTGCAGGACCGAGTTGGTGGAGCATCCCAGCGCCATATCGACTGTCAGGGCATTCTCGAACGCTTTCTCAGTCAATATGTCAGAAGGTTTTATCCCCTTTTCGACAAGCTCCATCACTTTCATGCCGGCCTTTTTAGCAAGCCTTATCCTTTCCGAATATACCGCCGGTATGGTGCCGTTGCCGGGCAATCCCATGCCAAGCGCCTCCGTCAGGCAGTTCATGGAATTTGCCGTGAACATGCCGGAACACGATCCGCAGCCGGGACATGCATAATCCTCGTATTCGCATACTTCCTCCTCGGTCATCATGCCTGCCTTGTATGCGCCGACAGCTTCGAAAACGCTGTTGAGATCAAGCTGGACTCCCTTCCTGTTCAGCGACAGCATCGGGCCTCCGCTGACAACCACGGAAGGCACGTTGATCCTTGCCGCGGCCATAAGCATTCCGGGAACGATCTTGTCGCAGTTGGGTATGAACACCATGCCGTCGAAACTGTGGGCAATGCCCATTGCCTCACATGAATCAGCAATGAGTTCCCTCGATGCCAGCGAATACTTCATCCCTATATGTCCCATGGCGATTCCGTCGCAGATGCCTATGCTGCCAAATTCCACCGGTGTGCCTCCCGCCATCCTGATGCCCGCCTTGACAGCCTCGGCTATCCTGTCCAGGTGCATGTGCCCGGGCACTATTTCATTCCTTGAATTGACCACGCCGATCAGCGGTCTTCTTATTTCCTCGTCCGTATATCCCATGGCCTTGAACAGCGACCTGTGCGGAGCCTTTTCAATGCCCTTCTTGACAATATCGCTTTTCATTGAAATACCTGCCTTTCTATCGCAAAATACCTGAACGGTACTCCAAAAGAATTGCCAAAACAGCCGGAATGCGATATCCCGGCTGTATAATACAGATATTGTACTACGTTTATCTATAAAATGTCTATAAATTAATACAGAAAGGTCAGAAGCGTTCATTTTTCACGTAATGAGGCGCAAGATACGTTAACCCCCGTGATGTCCGGACAATGGACGCGCCTTCCGTCCGCCGCTGCCGGGGCATGCCTCAAACCAGGGCCAGGCTAGCCGGTCACCGGAGGGAACAGGAAGTTGATGATAATATTGTCCCTGTAAAACATCGATGCGATCATTGAAGACTCTATCCCGTTGAATACCGGTGCAAAACCCGGGTTCGAGTGGAAAAGCATAAGTACGGCAAATAATATGTAAACAGCAAGTATACCCTGAAGAGCCCCTAATATAAGTCCTCCGAGCATATTGACCTGCCTGAGCAAAGGCAGCCTGGCAACGCCGTTCAGCAGCCTTCCGGCGAAGGCGAACACTATCTGCAGTATAAAGAAAACAACCACAAGGCTCATCACCGATATGATCCTGGCTGCCAGTTCCTGCCCCACGGCATCCAGGATACTGCCGATATCAAGCATTTCGGACGGCGCCGGCAGTTTGCTGAGTACAGATGACCTCAAAATATCAGGAAGCGGGATCGCTCCGACGACCCGTTCCGCGCCTTTGACCCCGGCTTCGGCAGCCTGCGGCGCAGATGCGGTGTTCCGGCTCCATACCTCAAGGTTGTTTACGATGGCCCTTTTGATGCTCTCATATATGGGCGTGTTTTGGACCAGGCGCGCCAGTACAGGCGAAAGTTTGATGGACAGGAATATGCACAGCACATATGATATCAGCCTGTAGACGGACATTATGAGTCCCTTGAAGAGCCCGGCCAGTGCAAACACACCGATGATGCCTATTACGGCATAATCGCTCCAGTTCATATGCTTAACCGCCTTTCCGTTCTATTTGTTCATATGTACGCAGGGACCGTTCCAGTGTCTGAGACGGTATCATTGTGACCAGGGCGCAGAAATCGCCCGCATGTCCGGACGTGGGAACCGTCCCGAATGTCCTACTCTATCCCTATGACTGTGATCTCGCCTTCGGTGATCACAGCAGCCTGTCTTTTGTCAAAGAGGCGGACCCCGAGTATTTTATC
>ENA-UPAD01001661-UPAD01001661.1-bioreactor-metagenome-genome-assembly--contig:-NODE-1661-length-21558-cov-6.535786_pt1 | contig 21558 bp, 19 predicted proteins | sample MGYA00238179_ERZ772710 | MGnify/ENA primary metagenome ERZ772710 (study PRJEB29004, sample SAMN07631245) | bioreactor metagenome | isolation source: Switchgrass digestor | place: USA: Dartmouth...
ACCTTGAAACACTTGTAATATCAAGTATTTCAAGGTTTTTGTTTACTATTCCCACTCAATTGTTGCCGGCGGCTTGCTGGTAATATCGTAAACAATTCTGTTTATATGGTTTACTTCATTGACAATTCGATTGGATATTTTCTCCAGCAGGTCGTATGGAATTCTTGCCCAGTCGGCAGTCATAAAATCAGTAGTAGTTACTGCTCTAAGGGCAAGAGTGTAATCATATGTTCTTTCATCACCCATAACACCAACACTTCTCATCCCTGTAAGAACTGCGAAATACTGGTTTATCTCTCCGTCAAGCCCCGCATTTACGATCTCTTCTCTGAAAATAGCATCTGCCTCTCTTAAAATATCCAGTTTTTCCTTTGTAACTTCTCCAATAACCCTTATAGCGAGTCCAGGTCCTGGGAAAGGCTGTCTCATTACAATGTTGTCAGGGATGCCCAGCTCTTTTCCCACTTTGCGTACTTCATCCTTAAACAGGTTGCGAAGGGGTTCAATTATTTCCCTGAAATCAACATAATCGGGAAGCCCGCCCACATTGTGATGGCTTTTGATTACGGCAGCGTCACCGGTTCCGCTTTCTATAACGTCAGGGTATATGGTTCCCTGGACCAGAAAATCGACGGTACCGATTTTCTTTGCTTCTTCCTCAAATACCCTTATAAATTCCTCACCGATAATTTTTCTCTTTCTCTCGGGATCTGTTACCCCTTTCAGGCGGTTTAAAAAGCGTTCCTCAGCATTGACCCTTATCAGGTTTATATCGAATTGATTGCGGAACACTTCTTCCACCTGGTCCCCTTCATCTTTTCTCAAAAGCCCATGGTCAACAAATATACACGTAAGCTGTTTGCCAACAGCCCTGTGAATCAGAACAGCTGCAACGGAAGAATCGACTCCTCCTGAAAGGGCACAAAGAACTTTCCCGTTACCAACCTTTTGCCTGATGGCCCCTATGGATTGTTCAATGAAAGACGACATTTTCCAATCGCCTGTGCATTTGCATATTTTGAAAAGAAAGTTGTCCAGTATTTCTTTCCCCTTGTTTGTGTGAAGTACTTCAGGGTGAAACTGTACTCCGTAAAAATTTCTGTTAATATCTTCAATAGCACAGGACGGGCAGTTTGATGACTCTGCGGTATTTACAAAACCCTCCGGAAGTTTGTCCACATAATATGTATGACTCATCCAACAAGTAATATTGCTATCAATGCCTTCAAAAAGTTTACTGCTTGTGTCAACATTTACATTTACTCTTCCATATTCCCTTTGATCGGCTTTCTTAACGCTGCCACCGAACATTACGCTCATAAGCTGCATTCCGTAACATATACCCAATATGGGAACACCCATACAGAATATCTCCTTATCGCACCTGGGTGCTCCAGGATCAGATACTGACGCCGGCCCTCCGGTAAATATTATTCCTTTAGGGTTCATGGATTTTATTTTATCAATAGAAGCAGTATAAGGAAGTACCTCGCAGTATACGCCGGATTCTCTTACTCTTCTTGCAATTAACTGATTATATTGTCCTCCAAAGTCAAGAACAATTATCAATTCATTATTCAAAACCACAACCTCCTCCCTGTAAATATAGTTTTTCCACGAGATCAACTTTGATGCTGATTCAATAGAATAACTATACAATATTATTCACTCTTCATTTTTTTCTGGAAAGATAATCATATTATAATGGAATTAACTCTCAATTGCAAAGAATTTTATAAGTACCTTTTGTGCAGCCAATCCCATGTAATAAGCCATATCCCCCGTATTATCCGTATTGCTGGATACCAGTATTACCGGTATTATTACATAATTATATATAATATATCAAATAGTATATCAAAAAAGTATATTTATTTAACTGATTATAATACACCTGTTTCATAATACAAACGTTAATTTTTAATTTTAAATTTTTATTTTGACATATCGCAATAATATAGTAAAATGCTAATTATATACTATGTTGATATACTACTTTAGAAAGTAACTCAATGGTTAAAACCGGGATAAACCGGTAATAAAGAAAAAGGCACGGTAATCTTAAATTTTGGTGATTGTAAGTTTTAAGTAATTATAGGTGGTTTATAAAATAAAAATACCTGTAAGCGAACAATAAAATATCGCGCAAGGAATTTATAAGGGGGTTAATATATAATTGCAGCAGATAACTATTATAAGGCAAATCATAATTCTTGTAATATTGGCTTTGATAGGTTTTATATCAGGAAAGAAAAATTATCTTCCCAAGAACTCCGGAGTTATACTTTCAAAATTGGTAGTAAAAGTTACACTGCCGTCTCTTATATTCACAACACTTACGGGGTACGACTTTTCCAGACAGGAGATAATAGATGGTTGTCTGGTATACATTAGTGGGATAATACTTCTACTGCTTTCTTTTTTGATAGCAAAATTTATTTCAGGCAGATTGAAAATTGACGAAGTGCAGAAAAATATATATAAAATGCTTTCCATTTTTGGGAATATAGCTTATATGGGTTTTCCTCTTCTGGAATCCCTATATGGAAGCAGAGGGCTTATTTATGCTATTTTCTTTCAGTTAGCAAATGATACACTACTTTGGACTTTAGGCATTTATCTTGTTAACAAGCAAAATGCAAAAAGCTGGAAGGATAATATAAAGCACCTGTTCAATATCAATACATTGGCTTTTGCTATAGGTATTCTGGCTATTGCTGTTAATTTTCAGGAACTGACGCAAAAATACAGTCTCCTTGGAACAGTATACAATATGGTTTTCGATGCCTTAAATCCTCTGGGCAAATCTACAACATATATTTCCATGATATTCATTGGCTTGATGTTATCAAACACTACTTTTCGGAGTGTCTCTGATATTTTAAAAAAATATTCAATTTTCATTTTTTCCTTTGTCAAGCTGCTGGTTATACCTATAGTGGCATATGTTGTTCTTCTCATTGCTGGCAAGAGTTTTGATCCTTTGGTGGTTAATATTATTGTGCTTCAGCTGGGTATGCCTAGTGGAACTATTGTCTCTGCACTTACCGCGGAATATAATTCCGACTGTCAGTATGCTACTGAAGGTGTTTTCATCTCAACAGTTTTAAGTGTTATTACATTGCCTTTGTTGTTATTTATACTTAAATAGGCGAATATTAATAAAAATTAAATATAAAATGTTCGTATTTTTTCTTCTAAAGATTGACAAACATTGACCGTGTCTGATAGTATTATTTATGTAGTATTTTAATAATGCGAACATTGGAAAATAACTGATAACAGCCAGCTTTTCGGTATGTTGAAGTATAATATGCTTTTATTGTTGCCTGCCTATATCCGACATATTCACTTCCTGTTAATCTCTGCGTGAGGGAAAAGGATTTGTTCGGATTTGGCAGGATATTTCATTTGTGAGACTATATTTTATATAGTCTTACTGCACAGCTGCAAGTTATCAGGTTTGATATGGAGGATGAAGACTATGTACATTTCTAACTTACCTAAGGTTGCAGTAATAATGGGAAGTGATTCCGACTATCCTGTTCTTGAGACTTGTATTAAGACTCTTAAGGATTTCGGGATCGATGTTGAAGTTCTAGTTTGCTCTGCCCACAGGACACCGGAAAAAGCTGCAGAGTTTGCAAAAACTGCCGAAGAAAACGGGTTTGGTGTAATAATTGCAGCTGCAGGAAAGGCAGCCCATCTTCCCGGAGTTATAGCAGCATACACTGTTCTGCCTGTTATCGGAGTACCTGTCAAGTCGAGCACGATGGATGGACTGGATTCATTGCTTTCCATTGTTCAGATGCCCAGTGGTATACCTGTTGCTACAGTCGCAATAGATGGGGCAAAAAATGCAGCACTTCTTGCGGTTCAGATACTTTCCCTTTCATCAGAAGAGCTGAGAGCCAGGATGAAAAAATACAAGGAAGACTTAGCTAAGGAAGTTGAAGAAAAAAATACAGCACTGCAAAAGAAACTGAGAGACAAATTCAATCCCACTTGCTAGAATTTAGCTCAACAGGTAATAGATGCAGAAATTTACAGTTATCTAGGAGAGGTTTATATATGGCATACGATTATAGATTGGACAAATTAAGAGAAGAATGCGGAGTATTCGGTATATATGACAACGATAATCATGATGTTGCCAGACTAACTTACTTTGGCTTGTATGCTCTTCAGCACAGGGGACAGGAGAGTGCCGGAATAGCAGTAAATGACGGAGGAACTATATTGTACCACAAGGATATGGGGCTTGTGCCTGAAATATTCGATGATGTGGTACTGAATCATCTTAAGGGAAAAATTGCAATAGGCCATGTGCGGTATTCCACGACAGGTGCAAGCCTGAGAGAAAATGCACAGCCTATGGTTGTAAAGTACAGGGACGGACAGCTTGCCCTTGCTCACAATGGCAACCTGGTGAATGCTGCTGAGATAAGAAACAAACTGGAAGAGAGCGGGGCAATTTTTCAATCCACAAATGATACAGAAGTAATAGCGAACCTTATTTCAAGATACCGTCTGACAAGTGTGAGTATCGAGGAAAATCTTATTAATACTGTTAAGGAGATTAAAGGTTCATATGCACTTGTAATACTAACACCCGAAAGCCTTGTAGGAATCAGGGATCCTTTTGGGATAAGGCCTTTGTGCATTGGTAAGCTGAATAATTCATATGTGCTTGCATCAGAATCCTGTGCTCTTGATGCTATAGGAGCTGATTTCATTCGCGATGTAAATCCCGGAGAAATAGTGATTATTGATAAAGACGGACTGAGATCTGTTAGTTCGGGAAGTTGCAGAGAGTCAAAACTGTGTATTTTTGAATTTGTATATTTTGCAAGGCCTGACAGCGTAATTGACGGTGCATGCGTACATCATGCAAGAGTAGAAGCGGGGCGCCAGCTGGCAAAGGAACATCCTGTCGATGCCGATATTGTTATAGGAGCACCGGATGGCGGACTCAATGCTGCTCTTGGATTTTCGAGAGAATCAGGCATACCTTATGGTCAGGGACTTCTTAAGAACAAATATATAGGGAGAACATTTATACAACCTACTCAGGATAAGCGTGAATTTGGAGTGAGAATTAAATTTAATGCAATGAGAAGTGAAATTGAGGGTAAAAGAGTTGTGATGGTTGACGATTCCATAGTCAGAGGCACAACTACAAGGCGGATTGTTCAGATTCTTAAAAATGCAGGGGCGAAGGAGGTACATATGAGAGTAAGTTCACCTCCGTATAAGTATCCCTGTTATTTTGGTATTGATACTGCCACCAGGAAACAGCTTGTTGCATATAACAATTCTATCGAAGAAATAAGAGAGATGATAGGCGCCGACAGTCTCGGATACCTGAGTCTTGAAGGCCTGCTTAAGACTCCGATAGGAGCAAAATGTGGATTTTGCACTGCGTGCTTTGACGGAGGTTATCCTGTTGAGGTGCCTGAAAAGGAAACAAATAACTGTAGAGGGGGAGCAGTATGACTACCTACAAAGATGCGGGCGTTAATATTGAAGCCGGCTATGAGGCTGTACGCCTCATGAGAAATGATATAAAGAGGACTTTCAGACCGGAAGTGCTTACTGACATTGGGGGATTCGGAGGGCTTTTTGCCCTTGGAAGTTATAATGAGCCTGTACTTGTCTCAGGTACTGATGGAGTTGGTACAAAACTGAAGATTGCTTTTTGCTTGGATAAGCACAATACAGTGGGAATAGATTGCGTTGCAATGTGTGTAAACGATATTGTGTGCAGTGGTGCTGAACCGCTGTTTTTCCTTGATTATATAGCCTTGGGAAAGAATAGGCCTCAGAAAGTGGCAGAGATAGTAAAAGGGGTAGCGGACGGATGTGTTATGGCAGGTTGTTCTCTAATCGGTGGTGAAACTGCTGAAATGCCCGGGTTTTATACCGAGGATGAGTATGATATTGCAGGATTTGCTGTAGGAGTTGTTGAGAAAAGCAAAATTATTGACGGAAGCAGCATAAAAGAAGGGGACAGGCTTATAGGACTTGCATCTTCGGGGATTCACAGCAATGGGTATTCACTGGTCAGAAAGATACTAAATCCCAACAATGAGAAAATGCAGGAATTTATAGAGAGCCTTGGATGTACCCTTGGAGAAGAACTTTTAAAGCCTACAAAAATATATGTCAGAACTATTCTTGATTTAATTCGCAAATTTGAGATAAAAGGAATATCCCATATTACAGGAGGAGGATTCATTGAAAATATTCCAAGAATGGTGCCTGAGGGATTGAGAGTAAAGATAAACAAAGGTACATGGCCTGTCCTTCCTGTATTTGGCCTTTTACAAAACGTAGGAAGCGTGCCTGAGAAAGATATGTACAATACTTTCAATATGGGCATAGGTATGGTCATTGCAGTAGAAAGGGATACTGCCGGGGAAATACTGTCTTATCTTAACAGCCAGGAAAAGCAGGCATACCTGATAGGTGAAATAGTTAAGGGAGAGGCTGGTGTAGACATATGCTGAACCTTGGTATACTGGTTTCAGGTGGTGGAACAAACCTGCAGGCAATAATAGACAGTATTGAAAGCGGATACTTAAAGGATTGTTCCATAGCTGTAGTGGTTTCAAGTAGAGCCGGTGCATACGCTCTTGAAAGGGCAAATAAGCACAATATACCCTCTACAGTTATCTCAAGGAAAGCATATGAGTCAATAGAAGCATATGATGATGCCCTTATACAATGCTTCGAAAACCATAGCGTTGGATTGGTTGTAATGGCAGGTTTTCTTACTATGGTAGGGGAGAAGTTCATTGAAAAATACAGGGGAAGAATAATGAATATTCATCCGTCTCTCATACCCTCCTTCTGTGGAAAGGGTTATTATGGGATTATTCCTCACCAGAAGGCGCTGGAATACGGTGTTAAGATTACCGGAGCAACTGTCCATTTTGTCGAGCCTGAATATGATTCGGGCCCTGTTATTTTGCAAAAAGCTGTAGAGGTCAGAGATGATGACACACCTGAAACTCTCCAGAAAAGAGTAATGGAAGAGGCAGAATGGAAGATACTGCCGCAGGCCATAAAACTTTTCTCAGAGGGAAGGCTTGTATTAAATGGAAGAAAGGTTAGCATAACAGATTAGTATTGCTTAAGGCATACAGCAAAATAAAAGTCACAACAAGATAAAAGTCAAAGGTAATCAATGAAAGAAGATAACAAATGAATGAAGATAACGAATTAAAAAAGATGACAAACTATAAAAGGTAATATATGAAAAAAGTTATCAGTTGAAAAAGGTAACGACAGAAACAACAACGGTTGAAACAGTTGAAGGCTGAAGCAGATAACGGCTTAAACAGGAAGCGGCTGAAACAAATAACCAGTGAAACAGATTATGACTCAAATGAGTGAGGACTGAATTAAATATTTAAAACAGTGAAATAGAATTAAACAAATAGGAGTGTGAGACAGGTGATTAAACGTGCGTTGATTAGTGTGTCTGACAAGACTGGGATTATAGAGTTCGCAAAGGCATTAGACAGCAAGGGCATAGAGATAATATCCACAGGAGGTACTGCGAAGGCGTTAAGTGATGCAGGTATAAAAGTGGTAAACGTGTCGGATGTTACAGGTTTTCCGGAATGCCTGGACGGAAGGGTTAAGACTCTTCATCCCAAGATTCATGCCGGGATCCTGGCAATGAGAAGCAATCCGGAACACATGAAGCAGCTTAATGAGCTTGGAATAGAAACTATAGATCTGCTTGTTATTAACCTTTATCCCTTCAAACAAACAATTCTTAAAGATAACATTCAGCTTGAGGAAGCAATTGAAAACATTGATATTGGCGGTCCGACAATGTTGAGAGCTGCTGCAAAGAATTATCAGGACGTAACGGTAATTGTAGATCCTGCTGACTATTCTGCTGTATTGGAAGAACTGGAGAACTGCGGGGAGATATCACTAAAGACAAAATTCAGGCTGGCCTATAAAGTATTTGAACACACAAGTCATTATGACACACTTATTGCAAGCTATCTCAGGGGAAGGCTTGACGAAAAAGTTTTCCCACGGACACTTTCCCTTACTTTTGAAAAAGTTCAGGATATGCGCTATGGTGAAAACCCACACCAGAAAGCTGTTTTTTACAAAGAAGTGGGTCCATGCACCGGCTGTATCGCTGCAGCCAGGCAGCTTCACGGCAAGGAACTGTCCTATAACAACATTAATGATGCCAATGGTGCACTGGAACTCCTTAAGGAGTTTGATGAACCTACAGTTGTGGCGGTAAAACATGCCAATCCATGCGGGGTTGCAAGTGCTGAAAGCATATATGAAGCATACATAAAAGCTTACGAGGCAGACCCTGTATCAATATTTGGAGGGATTATTGCAGCTAACAGGGAAATAGATGCTAAGACTGCAGAAGAGATAAACAAGATATTTGTGGAAATAGTAATTGCTCCTTCGTATACCAAAGAAGCCCTGGATATTCTGTCCCAAAAGAAAAATATAAGAATTCTGGAGCTTGACAATATATCATCGAAAGTTTCAAAAGATGCTTACGACATGAAGAAGGTAGCGGGAGGACTCCTTGTCCAGGAGTACAACCACGGCCTAATGGACATTGACGATATAAAATATGTTACCGATAAAAAGCCTTCAGGGGCTGAACTGGAAGACCTTATTTTTGCCATGAAGGTTGTAAAACACACTAAATCAAACGGTATTGTTGTTGCAAAAGGAAAGCAGACTCTTGGAGTCGGACCGGGGCAGACCAACAGAATAATGGCTGCTAAAATAGCAATAGATTATGCCGGAGAAAGATCCAAAGGAGCAGTTATGGCTTCCGATGCATTTTTCCCGTTCTCTGATTGTGTTGAGGCTGCAGCAAAAGCAGGGATTACTACGATAATTCAGCCAGGCGGTTCGATACGGGATCAGGAGTCAATCGACGCCTGCAACAAATACGGTATTGCAATGATATTTACCGGTATGAGGCATTTTAAACACTAAGTTGAAAATTGTTACATTGGAGGAATTGTTATGGAGATTCTTGTTGTTGGAGGCGGTGGACGCGAACACGCCCTTGTCTGGAAAATTGCCCAAAGTCCTCTGGTAGGAAAAATATATTGCGCACCGGGTAACGGAGGAATTGCTAAAATTGCTGAATGTGTACCCATCAAGGCAATGGATATTGAAGGAATGGTAAAGTTTTCGAGAGAGAAAAGAATTGATATGGTAGTGGTAGCTCCTGATGATCCTCTTGCGGCCGGGATGGTAGATGAACTTGAGAAGGAAGGAATAAGAGCATTCGGACCTACAAAGAATGCAGCAATAATTGAATCCAGCAAGTCCTTTGCAAAGAATCTGATGAAAAAATACAACATACCTACAGCCAGATATGAGATATTTGACAATAGTAAAGACGCAATTGAGTATCTGTCCCATCAGAAATTTCCTATTGTTGTTAAGGCTGACGGGCTTGCTCTCGGTAAGGGTGTAATAATAGCTCAAAACTTTGAAGAAGCACGTGATGCTGTATGCAGCATTATGGACGAAAAGGCTTTTGGAGAAGCCGGAAACAGGGTAGTTATAGAGGAATTTCTTATAGGACAGGAAGTCTCAATACTTGCCTTTACAGACGGCAGGACAATAGTTCCCATGGTGAGTTCCCAGGATCATAAAAGAGCTTTAGATGGGGACAAAGGGCTCAATACAGGAGGTATGGGTACTTTCTCACCCAGCAGAATTTACACTCCTGAAATTGCACAATACTGTATGGAGAAAATCTTTAAGCCCACAATCAATGCAATGAACATGGAAAACAGAAAATTTAAGGGAGTGCTGTATTTTGGCCTGATATTGACGGACGATGGACCAAAGGTACTTGAATATAACGCCCGGTTCGGAGATCCGGAAACTCAGGTAGTACTGCCCAGATTAAAAAGTGATTTGGTTGAAATATTCAATGCTATAATTGATGAAAGGCTTGACGAGGTAGAGGTAAAGTGGGATGACAGGGCTGCTGTGTGCGTAGTTATGGCTTCGGGCGGATATCCGCAGGAGTACCGTACAGGCTATGAGATAGAAGGTATTGAAGAAGCTGAAAAAGAGCAGGATATAATTGTGTTCCATGCCGGTACCAGGTATGAAAACGGCAAGTATTATACTGCCGGCGGGCGTGTTCTGGGAGTAACCGCCATGGATGATACGCTGGATGGAGCTATCAAAAAGGCATATGAAGGCGTAGGGAAAATAAGTTTCAAGGATGCACATTATAGAAGGGATATAGGAATTAAATAAAAATGGCAAATAGGACCAGGAAAGGTTTTTCTTTAAGAAAAACCTTTCTTGTGTTATAATGGGCTTATCTTGAGAATAGTCAAAATATGACTTTATGTGCAAGCCAGAGGAATACTAGTTGACTTTTATATATATAATACACATAATACACAAAGGAGTAATAATAATATACTGCTGCCGGAATTATTACAGCGTAAAAGGTGTTTCATAATGAAATCAGAATGTTTGAGAATAGGTATATCAGGAGGAACATTTGACCCGATCCACCACGGGCATCTTATAGCGGCTCAGGAGATCAGGGAAAAGCTTGAACTTGACAAGGTTATATTTATACCTGTGGGAGATCCGCCTCATAAGACGGATATAGAGGTTACCGCTTCTACACATAGGTTAAATATGGTAAGTAAGGCCATAGAGGGCAACTCATATTTTGAAGTATCAAGTATTGAGGTTGACAGGCCGGGATATACATATACCATAGACACGCTTACGGAGCTGAAAGATAAATATCCTGAGAATTCCAAGTTTTATTTTATCATTGGTGGAGATACTGTACCGCAATTAGTTACCTGGAAGGAATACAGGAAAGTGTTTACTTTGTGCCAGTTTGTTGCGGTTATGAGACCTGGTTTTGACAGTGGGAAAATACATTGTGAAGCCAGACGGCTGGAGCATTGTTTTTCAGCCAAAATTGATTTTATAGACGCACCGATGATAGAAATTTCGTCGACGGACATAAGAAAACGGGTAAGAGAATCAAGATCAATAAAATATCTTGTCCCGGAGAGTGTTGAAGAATATATATATGCAAATGGACTATACAGGTGATGACATAATGCTCGAAAGCTATAAAGAAAAATTAAAAAAGATGGTCTCAGAAAAAAGGTATATCCATTCAGTAAATGTGATGGAAAGCGCTGTACAGCTTGCAAAAAGATACGGAGAAGATACAGGTAAAGCTGCTGTGGCAGGGCTTTTACATGACTGCGCAAAAGGCATTAAAGGTGAAGAAATATTTAAAATGTGTGAAATGTTTGGAATTGAAACTGACGAAGTTACAAAACTGCAGCCTGGATTACTTCATGGTTATATTGGCGCAAAGCTGGCTGAGAGAGACTTCGGAGTAACAGATAAATCCATATTAAATGCTATATATTATCATACTACAGGGTATGAAAATATGAATCTTTTGGATAAGATTATATTTATAGCGGATTATATTGAACCCGGAAGAAATTTTTCGAATATTGATAGTATAAGAAAAACAGTGTTTGAAGATCTGGATGAAGCTATTATAATGGCGCTGGATAATACACTTTTGTATGTTACTTCAAAGCGTGCACTGATTCATCCTCTTTCAATCGCTGCCAGAAACAGCTTGCTTGCTGAAAAGATGATTAAAAATAAGACTGACGGCAGGCAGGCAGATAAAATGCCGGCAGATTAAGCAGCAAAAAGCAGGAAGGTGAATTGATGTGAAAAAAAAATCAGGTTTTAGTATTGCTTTTTATATATTAGGTACAATAATTCTGATAACAATGAGCATTTTTATTGTTATCAATTTTAAGAATGATGCCAGGATTATTAACAATTCACCAAAAGAAGAGGTAGAGAGCACTGCCTATTTGAATTTTAGCGGCGATAAAGGCACAACATTATTGTGTCAAATTTATGCTTAACATATGTTTTTTTTTAGGATATAATACTATTCGAATTATTTGTTATGTTATTTATAAACATTTTTTGACAATAATAAAATTTTTGCTTAGATTATTATTAAATTAACCTGTTGCGCCAGGTAATGATATATTATTTTGAATAGTTTGTTAGAGAGGAAGGATTGGTTATTGAATTCAAAAAAACTAGTTGATAAGATTGTTGAAACGTTGAAGAATAAGAAGGCAAGGGATATAGATATTATTGATATAACTAAAATTTCAACACTTGCCGATTACTTTGTAATTTGCAGCGGTACTTCAACTACTCATATCAGGACTCTTGCTGATGAGCTGGAAGAAAAGCTGAGTAATGATGGACACCTGTGCCTTCGTAAGGAAGGGTACAATAGCGCAAGGTGGATACTGATTGATTATGGTGATGTAGTTGTACACATATTCCACGAAGAAGACAGAAATTTCTATAATTTAGAGAGATTGTGGGCTGATGGTATCATAACTTCACAATCAGCTGAGGAGTAAACTCCACCTGATTACGGCAAACAGCCCCGGTTATCTTGGCTTCTGAAAAAAGTTGAAGATATCCTGGTGGAGTTACAAGCAAAGTTAATATTTAGTTGAATATTATAGATGACTGAAATAATTAAGTATGTAGAGGATGTGAATGTTATGCGGGAATATAATCCAAAAGAGATTGAGAAGAAGTGGCAGGACATATGGGAAAAAAATCACGTGTTTGAGGCTTCAAACGACAAATCAAAGCCAAAATTTTATGCACTGATTGAGTTTCCATACCCATCGGGACAGGGATTGCATGTCGGACATCCACGGCCGTATACTGCTCTTGACATAGTATCCAGAAAGAGGAGGATGCAGGGATATAACGTACTGTTCCCAATTGGCTGGGATGCTTTTGGTCTGCCTACCGAAAATTATGCAATAAAGAACAAGGTACACCCAAAGCTGGTTACAGAGAAAAATGTAGAAAGGTTTAAATCACAGTTAAAATCACTTGGCTTTTCCTTCGACTGGTCAAGAGAGATAAATACGACAGATCCAGAGTATTATAAGTGGACCCAGTGGATTTTTTTGAAACTTTTTGAAAAAGGACTGGCTTATAAGAAAGAGGCCGCAATAAATTGGTGTACAGAGTGTAAGGTAGGCCTTGCCAATGAAGAGGTTGTAAATGGTGTGTGCGAGCGCTGCGGCGGTGAAGTGGTAAGAAAAGTAAAGAACCAGTGGATGCTTAAGATCACGGAATATGCCGAAAGGCTTATAAATGATCTTGACACCGTCGATTTTATTGAAAGGGTAAAAGTTCAGCAGATAAACTGGATAGGCCGGTCAGAAGGAGCGGAAGTCGATTTCCGTACTACTGAAGATTATGTTCTGAAGGTTTATACTACCAGGCCTGATACGCTATTTGGTGCTACATATATGGTCATATCACCTGAGCACCCAATGATTGACATGCTCAGGGATAAGATAGAGAACATGGATGAACTTCTTGAATATAGAGAATTAGCAGCACATAAATCGGATTTTGAAAGAACAGAGCTTGTGAAAGAAAAGACAGGTGTACAGATTAAGGGTATAATGGCCATAAATCCCGTAAATAACAAAGAAATTCCGATATGGGTTTCAGATTATGTATTGATGTCATATGGAACCGGTGCAATAATGGCTGTTCCAGGGCACGACACAAGAGACTGGGAATTTGCAAAGAAGTTCGGACTTCCTATAATTGAAGTTGTAGCCGGAGGAGATATTGAAAAAGAGGCTTTTACCGATATAGAAACCGGAAGAATGGTAAATTCCGATTTCCTCAACGGTCTCGAAGTAAAAGAGGCAAAAGAGAAAATTATTTGCTGGCTGGAAGAAAAGGGAATTGGTAAAAGAAAAGTAAATTATAAACTGAGAGATTGGGTATTCTCAAGGCAGAGATACTGGGGTGAACCAATACCCCTGGTCTATTGTGAAAAATGCGGATGGGTGCCCATACCTGAGGACGAACTCCCGTTGCTTTTGCCGGAGGTTGAATCCTACGAGCCTACCGATACTGGCGAATCTCCGTTGGCAAATATGACTGAATGGGTAAATACGACATGCCCCAAGTGTGGAGGAAAGGCTACAAGAGAAACTGACACAATGCCTCAATGGGCAGGTTCTTCATGGTATTTCCTGAGATATATTGATCCACACAATAAAAATGCTCTTGCAAGCAGGGAAAACCTTGAATACTGGATGCCTGTCGACTGGTATAACGGGGGAATGGAGCACACTACTTTGCATTTGCTTTACTCAAGGTTCTGGCACAAGTTCCTCTATGATATAGGGGTAGTTACAACTCCTGAACCATATATGAAGCGGACATCCCACGGAATGATTCTTGGCGAGAACAACGAGAAGATGTCCAAATCCAGAGGAAATGTTGTGAACCCTGATGATATGATAAATGAATTTGGGGCTGACACTCTCAGAATGTATGAAATGTTTATAGGAGATTTTGAAAAAGCAGTTCCATGGTCATATAACGGAATTAAAGGTTGCAGAAGGTTCCTTGACCGTGTGTGGAGGCTTCAGAATTTCCTGGTAGACGGAGAAGAATACTCTAAAGAGCTGGAAACAAGCATGCACAGAACTATAAAGAAGGTCAGTGAAGATTTTGAAAATCTGAAATTTAATACTGCTATTGCAGCTATGATGTCACTGGTCAACGATTTTTACAGCAAGGAGAGAGTAAATAAGGCAGAATTCAGGACTTTCCTCACGCTTCTGAATCCTGTAGCTCCGCATATAACAGAAGAATTATGGGAAGTTGCCGGATTCCCCGGAATGCTTCACAACCAGAAGTGGCCGGAGTGGGATGAAAGCAAGACTGTTGAGGACCAGGTGGAAATTGCCATACAGATTAATGGCAAAGTAAGGGAAAGGATTACAATACCATCAGGGTTGGACAAACAGGAAACTGAAAATGCTGTTATGAAGGATTCAAAAGTTTGTGCACTGATAGAGGGGAAAAATATAATAAAGGTTATTGCTGTTCCGGGCAAGCTGGTTAATATAGTGGTAAAATAAGCAGCAAAATAAATTAAGAGAAATATGAGTAACAGAACAGATTGAGAGAATTAAATAGAATTATGTACAAAAGCTGTGATGGATGACAGGAGTATATATGCTACAGAGCCTATTTGAAAATAGGGTTTGTATGTCTGTGGCCAATAGAAACCGTAGAAATGTCTCACATCAAAGCAGGGGTCATGATAATAGTTTGAACAACCATGTAATAACCGGGCGAAATTTTGGTGGCATTGGTTATTCAGAGGACAGGATGGAGGAGGACCTATACTTACAATTAACTTTAAAGAAGTATTGTCTACATCAGACAATATACCGGTAAGTCCGCAACCGGATGGTCCTCCTGCATTGACAAACACAGTAACGGTTTTACCGATATATTTAGAAATATGAGAAGTGAAAGATACTGCTGGTATTTCAGTTTTTGCTGTTTTATCCGGTTTTCTATCCGGCTTTGAATTTTTTATAATTCTAGCTCGTTTTCTTCGAAATAGAAACATGTTTTTCCCTCCTCATATCATCATAGTAAGGGTAATGGGGATTTGTTACAACATGTTTTGCTTTTTACTTTTATTGACAATACATTACATTTTAAATAAAATCATTTATGATATAAATCATAAAATATTATAATTTTCGATAACAGCAAAAGGAGAAGATAAAAATATGGCCTTATACCAGGAATGGACAACGAAAATTGAAGAAGAAAGTCAAAAAAGAAGTTTTAAAAAGTTTTGGGATGAATATCTCGAAAAGGAAAAAGAGAATTATGTAACAATACTTGAGAAACACAATGAAGTTATTAGCGGCAAGCTCAGCGAACTGGCTGAAATGTTTAATATGGACCCGGTTACAATGACTGGTTTCCTTGACGGTATAAACACAAGTCTTGTTAATCAGCTGGACCTGGAAGAGCTGACTGAGGATTCTGAAATAAAACTTGAGGTTGATTTTGAGAAACTTTACTGGAATATGCTGGATGCAAAGGCAGACTGGCTGTATAACCTTCCTCAATGGGATGATATTCTTTCACTTGAAAAGAGAGCTGAAATAACCAAAAATTTCAGACAGTCAAAAATAGCAGTTAGTAACAAAGTGGGAAGAAATGACCCGTGCCCATGTGGAAGTGGCAAAAAATATAAAAAATGTTGTGGAAAAAACAGTTAATCAGCATTAATAAAAAGTGAAAGCAAATAGTATTATTATATTATAAATTGATAAAGCTGAAAAAACTGATAAGTCTAATAAGACTGATAAAACTGATAATGCTGTAATAATAAAAATATATGTATAAAAGTATTTTATTGTATTTGATTATACCTGCAATAATCCTTTTTGATCAGGCAACTAAGAAAATTGCGCTTTCAAAGCTAAAGGCCGGAAAGGTTGAAAGCTGCTGTCATAATATTGTAAAACTAACTCTTGTTAAAAATCCAGGCGCAGCTTTCGGAATATTAAAGAGCAGGCAGTTGTTATTGAAGGTAATAACCGTATCAATAATAGTAGTAATAGCATATTTCCTGATATATTTTACTATTATGGAATTTTGTATTAAGATTGCCCTTTCACTGGTCTTCGTGCTGGGTGGTGCGGTAGGTAATCTGATAGATAGGTTCAGATTCAGCTACGTAGTGGATTTTTTCACTTTTAAGTTTAAGGGATGTCCTGTGTTTAATATTGCTGATATGTTTATATTGCTTGGAGCAATAATTTTTGCAATAAATGCGGTAATTTAGAATTATAGTATGGTTGAATTGCCTTGCCTTGCATAATACATATATGTCTGATAAGGTTAAAGTATCCTGAACATAAAAGGTGGGAGCTGTATGTCTGTGATATGGAGAGAAATAAAGGAAAAGCAGGAAGAAATGCTAAGTCCTTATTCTTCAAAAAACATATGCTCAAAAGGCAGATTGATTTATGAAGAAAAATGTCCTGTCCGAACTGATTTCGAAAGAGATGCAAATAGGATACTTTATTCTGTGGAATTCAGGCGGTTGAGGCATAAGACTCAGGTTTTTTTCAATGCGAAAAATGACCACATTTGTACCAGAATGGAGCACGTGCTGTACGTGGGTGCTATTTCTGTTACAATCGCAAGAACTTTAAACATGAATCAGGATTTGACTAATGCAATAGCACTGGGACATGATTTGGGACATGCTCCCTTTGGGCACAGCGGTGAGAGAGTCCTTGACTGCTGTCTGAAAAAAATCAATCCTGATTATTTCTTTAAGCATGAACTTCACAGCTTGAGAGTGGTGGACAGACTGGCAACAAGGGTAGCACCGAGCAAACCTGTAAAAAAGCGTGGCCTTAACCTTACATTTGAAGTAAGGGATGGAATTGTATGCCATTGCGGTGAGAATTACGAGGAATACCAGCTTACGAGAGACCCTAAAAAGGATGTCACTTGGATGGATGGCATAAAAAAGGTAAACTGTATGCCGTATACTCTGGAAGCTTGTATTGTAAGGCTTGTAGATAAAATTGCGTATGTCGGAAGAGATATTGAAGACGCTTTAAGGGTTAATCTTATGGATATAAATGATATTCCTCTTGAAATACGAAAAGAGCTGGGCAATACAAACAGTGAAATAATAAATACCCTTGTTTGTGACATTATAGAAAACAGTTATGACAGAGATTGCATACAATTGAGTCCTGAAAAGGGTGAAGCTCTTGAGAGCCTTATAAAGGAGAATATGCGGCTGATTTATCAATCAGAGAGAATAAAGAGATATGAAAAAATGGCAAAAAATATTCTGGAAGGACTGTTCTTTGAACTTCTGGAGAGCGTGAAGGATATTGAGAAGTTAAAGTCGAGCAATCTAAAGGTTCATAAGCACTTCTACAATTTTATCCAGGATGTGGGCTATGGCAAAAATGACTCAGACGAACAAAAGGTGGTTGATTTTGTTGCCGGAATGACTGATAATTATGCAATAAACTGTTTCAATGAAATATTCTGGATGTGAGGGTAGAGATTATGTCACAAAAAGGCTACCATTTTTTTGCTTTTATTTCCCGAATGAAATATATTACCAGGTGGGGGCTTATGAGGAACACACAGAGTGAGAACATACAGGAGCACAGCCTTCAGGTAGCAATTATCGCTCATGCCCTTGCTAAAATAAAGAACAAGATTTACGGTGGAAATGTCAATGCTGAAAGAACTGCAGTACTGGCCATGTTTCATGATTGCAATGAAATAATTACAGGCGATATGCCTACACCTGTCAAATATTTTAGCCCTGAAATAATGAATGCCTATAAAAACCTTGAGAGTGTTTCAAAGAAAAGAATCCTGAAAATGCTTCCTGATGAATTAAAAGAAGAATATTATTCAATTCTGTTTCACGATAGTGAAGATGAGGAGCATTGGAGACTTGTAAAAGCAGCAGACAGAATATCTGCCTATATTAAATGCATTGAGGAGGCCAAGGCAGGCAACCGTGAATTTAATAAAGCAGGGGAGAGCATACTTAAGACCATTATGGATATTGATCTCCCAGAAGTAAAATATTTTATGGAAAATTTCATACCTAGCTTCTCATTGTCGCTGGATGAATTAGATTAGCCTTGATTGGTTATTATAGTCTATTATGTAGTTGTAAGTATGTCTTAAAAGTAATATAATAAAAAAAGGGAACTATTAATAATTCTGGGGGTATAGAGTTTATGGTATACTTAGCTGCTGTTGTAGGAATACTGTTTTGTTGTTTCTGGATTGCGCAGCTTATTTTTGTGAGGACCCATCTTAAATGGACAAACAAAATTATAGAGTCTGATGAAAGAGATGCTGATTGTCCCGTTAGTGTCATACATCCAATAAAGGATCTGGACTTCGAGTTTGAGAAGAATCTTGAAAGTTGGATGAACCAGAACTATAAAGGTAAAGTTCAGCATATTTTCAGTTTCCAGGAAGCTGACGATCCTGCAATTAAAGTAGTTAGAAAGTTTATGAAAAAGTACCCGGAAATTGATATGACAATAACCGTAAATCCTGTCATTGAGGGCTTGAATGGAAAAAGCTCCAATATGGTACATGGTATGAAGCTTGCAAAATATGATATTGTTGTTTTCGGGGATAGTGACATCAGGATCAAGCCGGATTTTCTTGTAAAAATGGTAAGACCCCTAAAGGATGAAAAAGTTGGAATTGTCACCTGCGGCCAGATAAATATAGGCGGCAGGGACTTTTGGACACGGTTCTTTACATTTATGCAGAACAGTGAAACTGACTTTATATGGGCGTTTTTGACAAAGCTAGGTGTAGATGTGGGAGCAACAGGTGCAGCCTTTTCCATGAGAAAGAAACTCTTAGAGCAAATTGGCGGACTGGAAGCGTTTGGCGGTTCACTGCTTGAAGACCTGTATTTGGGAAATACTCTGTATAGGTTAGGTTATAAGCTTGTTTTAGGACCTTTTCTTGAATGCCATGTAGATAAGCTGGCAATGGAGAAATCCCTTAACTATGCAAAGCGAATCGCTGTCGGCATTAAATCCCATATTCTATACGAATTGCCGTTCTTTTTATTAATGCTTTCATGGTATTGGATAATATTTGCCTTGTCCCTTATCTTTGTAAACATTAACATTATGCTGCTCTCAATATTGTTTATGTGCCTGAGAAGCCTGCATGGCGTTGCCATGAGGATAGTTACCCAAAATAAAGTAATGCCCGTTGACTTTATAATGGGATGGTTCTTTGACCTCTTTGGAGCCTTTTACCTGATATATGCCTTCAACAAGCCATATGTGGATTGGAGAGGAATAAGGTATGAGGTCAAAGCCGGGGGCTATATAGAAGATATCAGCTTTAATGACGATGACAGTGAATGATTTTCACATTATTAGGTGAATGATATTAAAACTGTCAGCAGTATAAAAACTATAAGCTGATTTATATTTCTTTAATATACATTCGATAAGTCTTAACCCGTTTGCCTCCAAAGCTTTCGATATCTGCACGCATCCTGAGGTTATCTTCTCCTATTGTTGAACCTTCACCCCAGGTGTAGCCTTTTTTAGCGCTGTTTAAGAATGTTTGATAGTATATTGCATAAGAAACTCCTTTTTTCCTGTAAGCAGGGACTACAAACATCACAAAAAATCTTATGCAATCAATTTGTTTCTTATATTTTAAGAATTTTAGCAGAGATATTGGATTTGTTCTTCCGTTCATATGTTTCAATGCAATATTATAATTGGGAAGAGCAATGCCAAAACCAATTGGTTCATCACCTGAACGGGCAATAAGTACGATATCAGGGTCCGCATATGATACTAATGTGCGGGCCATTTCTTTTACTTCTTCAATGGTCGGTGCTACAAGATCGGGCCATTCATCAGGAATAGAAAGATCAAGTACGTGCTTGAGATCCAGTATTTCTCTGTCCAGTTTTTTAAGATCGAAGGTGTCTATGCGAAAATTATATTTTTTCATTGCATATTGAATTGCTTTCGAAGGATCTTTAGTAAATACACTGTTAGCCTCAAGATAATATGCGTAGAGATCGTTATCCTTTTTAAAACCATATTTTTCAAAGAAATCCTTATAGTATGGAGGATTGTAAGAGTTCATCAGCATTGGAGGTTGATCAAATGCATCGATGAGAAGTCCCTTAAAGTCATCTGCATCAGCTCCTGAGGGTGAAACCGGTCCTCTTACAATGTTTATGCCCTTGCTCTTTAACCAATTAATAGCGGCATCAAACAACGCTCTGGCTATATCATAATCATCTATACATTCAAATAGTGAAATATATCCCATAGAGGCTTTTTTCTTTTGATTAAGATTTGCATCTATGCCTGCCATAATTCTGCCTACGGCTTTGTCACCGTGCTGCGCAAGAAATATTTCACCGTTACCTTGGGCAAAAAGGGGATTTTTCTTAAAATTTAAAGTTTTTTTCATATCGCTTATAAGAGGAGGTACCCAACAGTCATTACCTTCATAGACACTCCAGGGAAACATAATGAATCTTTTCAAATCCTTTTTTGATCTTACCTTTATTATTTCTAAATTCATTTTAACCTCCTGTTAGCAATATCATATATAATGATACCGAATTAAAACAAAATTAAAGTAATTTAAACAAATTGTTTTATGCAATTATTCAATTCACACAATACACATCAGTTTCCAGAATAGTATTACTGTTTCAAGTATTAATAAAGAAGTATTCTATAAAATTATACCATAGCATCAGAAAAAGTACATATTGTATTAAATTTATATTTTCTTAGAAGATGTTTTGTAGATATTTTGATATTACAGATGGGAAAAATGTGGACATTAACTCAAGAAGGATAAAAAATACCCGTGCCTTTCTTTGGAGGAGATATCAGCACGGGATCTAGGGGAGTTATTAGTTAATACTAATCTAGAATAATTATACTACCGTTTACATATATTTGCAATATGCAACTAAAAAAAGGTGAAAAATGCCGATTTTTTAGTTAATTGTCAAAGTAAATAAGACCCCTTAATAGAAAAACAGTCTCA
>ENA-UPAD01001678-UPAD01001678.1-bioreactor-metagenome-genome-assembly--contig:-NODE-1678-length-21429-cov-11.123421_pt1 | contig 21429 bp, 19 predicted proteins | sample MGYA00238179_ERZ772710 | MGnify/ENA primary metagenome ERZ772710 (study PRJEB29004, sample SAMN07631245) | bioreactor metagenome | isolation source: Switchgrass digestor | place: USA: Dartmouth...
CAGGGAAGAAAGCAGTATATACAAAGTATCTGCCGGGGGATGTGACCTTTGACACCATATTGCTTCCTTTAGATAAAGGGCAAAGTTTCAGTGTTCAAACGGAGGTTATAGACTGTGGTTTGGGCAAATCCGCCAATAGTTTTGTATTGACGTTAACGGATACGGTAAACAATGTTACCAAAAAATACTACTATTATCATCTGAATGACTTAACGTCACAGTCTGTAGTAGACATCGGAAAATACAGAACCGATGCAACATTGATGATGGTTGAGGAGGATGAAGCCGGCAATGCCTTGAGTATTGTTCTGCACGATGCAACAATATTATATGACACAAACAGTAATACTACGTTGTTTAGTAGTCCGGTACCGGTGAATAAATATGAAAAAATTTTCGAAAACAATTAGTTTTGTGTTGTTAAACTAAGCTACTAATATTGATATATTTTGCGGGCGACCACAGGCTAAATGATAAATATGTTCTGGCGTCCGTAATATTCCGTAATATATGGATATAAAAGTACAAGTCAATTTTATTCAATTAAATCCTTTATTATTTTATTATGAAGAATAAGAGGTTGGGAAATGAAGATTAGTGGATGCATAGACATAATAACCTTTTCATGAATAAAAAACAAAAAAGAAAGGGAGATGTTTTATGGGATTATTTGATTTTCCTCTTGAAAAACTATGGGAATACCAAGGAACCAATCCATGTCCTGAGGATTTTGATGAGTATTGGGATCGGGCACTGAAAGAAATGAAATCAGTGGACCCGCAAATAGAACTTATCCCAAGTGATTTTCAAGTTCCTTATGCGGAATGTTTTGATTTGTTTTATACCGGTGTGAAAGGTGCAAGGATACATGCACAGTACATAAGACCTAAGAACGTTCAGGAACCGCATCCTGCTATTCTTCAATTTCATGGTTATTCTGCAAACGCAGGAGATTGGTGGAGTAAGCTGGCATATGTGGCTGCCGGATTTTCAGTAGCAGCTATGGACTGTAGAGGCCAAGGTGGCTTGTCGGAAGATGTGGGCGGTGTGAAAGGCAATACGCTTCACGGGCATCTTATAAGAGGACTAATGGATGGACCGGATGAATTGTTGTTTCGGCATATTTTTCTGGATGCCGCACAGTTGGCAGGTATTGTGATGGATATGCCAGAAGTGGATGAAACAAGGGTCGGAGCTATGGGAGGTTCCCAAGGCGGAGGATTGACACTGGCATGTGGAGCATTGGAACCGCGCATTAGAAAACTGGCACCTATATATCCGTTCTTGTCGGACTATCAAAGAGTTTGGGAAATCGATCTTGCAAAAGGCGGGTATCAGGATATTACAGATTATTTCAGAAGGTTTGATCCTACTCATAAAACCAGGGAAAAAGTATTTACTACACTGGGGTATATTGATATCCAGTATCTCGTTAAAAGAATTCAGGGAGAAGTGTTAATGGCAACCGCTCTGATGGATCAGGCGTGTCCGCCGTCGGCTCAGTTTGCCGCATATAATAAAATTCAGTCCAAAAAGGAAATTGTTATCTATCCGGATTTTGGACATGAAAGCCTTCCGGGTTTTCATGACAGGGTAATGCAGTTTATGTTGGAATTGTTATAAGAAATAAGATAACGGAACGCATACAATGCGTTCCCTACAGAAAGGTTAACATGAATACTGTATTTGTAGGGACGCCATACATGGCATCCGTATATATGAATATGCTGATTTCGGACACCATGTATGTCCTACAATGGATACCGATTTAGGAATATATTAACCATATTCGTGATATGGCAATTTAAGTTGGCAACTTGGGATATTTTTTTAATTCATTGGGATTCACACCGATGTATTTTTTGAATAACCTGTTAAAATAGCTTAAATCATAACATTTTACTTTTTCAGAGGCTTCGGTAACTGTACATTCTCCGTATTGTATCAGTTCTTGAGCCTTTTTTATTTTAAGATAGTTTTTGTATGTGATGGGTGACATTTGTTTATAACTTTTAAATAACCGTCTGAAAGTGCTGGGACTTACGTTGCACATTGAAGCAACCTTGTCTATGTCGATGTCCTCCAGATAATTTTGTTCTATATACAATATGCCTTTATAAATATCACGATATTGTGTTTTTAATATGTTTTTTGTACTTTCGGTATATATAGCATATAAAATTTCATAAAACTTTGACATGGTTCTCAATTTATATCCGTACATATCCTCGCTCCAAATTTTATAAATATCTTCAAAGAGATAAAGAAAGACTTTTGTCTTATCCGTTACTGCTATACAAATGTCATCAGAAAAACAAATAGGCGGCTCGTTTAGTATAAAGTTTATGGAAATAAAACCACCTGGCGAACTGGTATCCCATTTTGAAACATAAGGAATATCATAAGGTAAGTATACAATATCCCCTTGTTTTGCAACAAGCATGTTAGGTGTGCCTTCATTGAAAATGATAGCCCCCTCTGTTACATAAAAAAATCTTGAAAAAGGCTTTGCACCTTTCACACAAGTATAAGCTGCAGGTGGAGATACTTCTGACTTAAAAACACCGAAATTTTTAATATGCAGATCGACGTCGTTCAATACGGACAAGTCAATTTTATTCAACTTTAACACTCCTTTATGATTGTGATTATATTGTACAAAAACATGCTTATAATGTCAATTGTAATTACTACAAATCAATGATAGGATATGATTGAAATATACAAACAATGAAAAGAGGGAATGTCATGAGACTAAGTATAGGAATCGTGGGACTTGGGCTTTTCTCGGATGATTTTATACAATTATTTAAAAAGCATCCTGATGTCAAAGAGGTGGCCATAGCGGATCTGGTGAGTGAACGCGTTGAAACAAGTGCCAGAAAGCATGGCATAGTCCGTACTTACAAATCATTTGACGATATGCTTAAAAACGGCAAAGATTTAGATTGCATCGGAATTTTTACTCAAAGGCATTTACATGCTCCTATGGTCATAAAAGCATTAGAAGCAGGAAAGCATGTTTTTAGTGCAGTGCCCATAGCCTGTTCCATTGAAGAAATCGAACAGATTGTTGAAATGGTTAAAAAAACAAGATTGATTTATATGATGGGTGAGACTTGTTATTATTATCCCTGTGCCATTTATTGCAGAGAACAATATCAAAGAGGCGCATTCGGACGATTTGTTTATGCTGAAGCCCAGTATTATCATGATATTTGCGAAATGTATAACGCTTTTCAACATTCAGGAGGTGTAAATTGGAAAAGAGCTGCAGGCATTCCGCCCATGTTTTATCCTACCCACTCCATATCCATGGTTTTTTCTGCAATCAACGAGTACGCAACAAAAGTTTCATGCATGGGATTCCGTGATAGCCATGAAGATAATATCTACGGAGAAGGGAAAAATGACTGGGATAATCCATTCAGCAATGAAACCGCATTATTTCGGATGTCGGGCGGTGGTATTGTCAGAATTAATGAATTTCGACGTATCGGAATCAATAAGCCGTCGTCCTATATTACTTGCTTTTATGGAGATAAAGGGGCTTATGAATGTAGCATTACTCAGCATACTTTTCAAAAGGGTGTGGCCAGCGGTGAGACCCCATATGTAGAATATCTTGATGAACTTCTCAATACCGAACGGTACGTAGAAGACAAAAAAAACGGTACTATTGATTATAGTAAGGATCCTATTTCTGTAAGATATGTTGAAGGGTATTCCCCCATTCACGATAAAAATAGATTGCCAAAATGCTTTAGAGATGAACCGCCATTTGCACATTTCAATTCCCATCCGTTTTTGGTGGATGATTTTGTAAGAGCGGTCATATCCGGAAAATTACCACCCAATAATGCTTGGGATTCCGCAAGGTACATGATACCGGGCTTAGTGGCCCATGAGTCGGCCCTGAAAGACGGAATTTTGCTTGATGTTCCTGATTTGGGTGACGCACCTGCTGATTGGGAGAGGCTGACGTTTGAAAAAAAAGATTACTATGAAGAATAAAGAGGTATGGAAATGAACATTAGTGTATGTATCGATATGATGTATAGTTATGTAGATTTCTATAAAAGGTTTGAAGAAGTTAAGAACAGCGGAATAGACGTCATAGAGTTTTGGAAATGGTCTGATAAGGACATTGACAGAATCGTCAGTGAATTGAACGAGCTAAATATGAAAGTATCCATATTCAATCTAGACTGCAAGGATGAAAAACTTTCCTATCAACTTTCAAGAGGAATCTTAAATGCAGGGAAAAAAGAAGAATTTATTTATGCTTTGCAACAAAGTATGCCTGTATATAAAAGGCTCGCAGCAAACGGTTTGATAGTACTGGTAGGGGAAAACATTGAACATTTGCCATATGACCAGCAAGTGGAAAATGTATATCAATGTTTATTAGAAGCCAAGGACCTAGTGGAGAGAGAAGGAATAACTCTTTTGGTAGAACCTCTCAATAATGTTGATCGGAAAAATTATTTCATGCCATACGCAAAGAGTGTAATGGACATTTTACGAAAGATTAACAGTCCTAATATAAAAATGCTATATGATATGTATCATCAAAATATGATGGGAGACTTTTCTCTAGAGGAGATAAAAGAAAATATCGATATCATCGGGCATTTTCATGTTGCCGATTGCCCCGGAAGACACGAGGTGGGAACAGGGAAGGTGGATTATGTTTCCATATTAAAGGAAATTAATAAGACCGATTACAATGGCTATATCGGACTTGAATATCGAGCAACAAAAAAAGATTCTGAAACCTTAGAGTTTTTGAAGGAGGTATACAATGTATAAGGTAGCCATCATAAGCTGTGGGATGATTGCCAATGCTGCCCATATTCCTGCTTATAAACATTTACCCGATCACTTTGAAATCGTAGGGGTATGTGATATTAATGAAAAAGCCGCCAAGGAAACGGCAGAAAGGCATCACATAAAAAACTTTTACACAAATGCGGAAGAAATGTTAAAGAAATTAAAGCCTGACATTGTTTCGGTTTGTGTTCCTAATTGCTTTCATAAGGAATATGTTATGCTGGCACTATCCCATAATGCACACGTTTTGTGCGAAAAACCTGTAGCTTTTCAATATAAGGATGCCATGGAAATGTATTCTTTTGCACAAGAGAAAGGAAAATACTTAATTGGTTGTCAGAGTATGCGTTTTACTCCTGACCGTCTTGCTGTAAAAAAGATGATAGAAAACGGTGAACTGGATGAGATCTATTATGCGGAATTTTCAAGAATAAGGCGCAGGGGAATTCCAACATGGGGAACTTTTCATATGAAGAAAATCAGCTGCGGAGGAGCATTTATCGATATTGGCGTGCACATAGTAGATGCACTTGTATGGCTGATGGGGAATCCCAAAATTAGGTCAGTAAGTGCAACCACTTTCCAAAACCATGCCACGGAAATTGGAAACCTTGTAGAAAGCGGAGCTTTGACAGGAGAAGTGCATCATGTTAGAACATTCCATCCGGAAGAAATGGATGTGGAAGACTTTGCCTGCGGTTCAATGACTTTTGAAAACGGTGCACGGGCTAATTTTAAAGTGGCATGGGCAACGAATCTGCCGGAAGAAGCCAGTATTAAACTTATTAGCAAAAAGGCAGGTGTGGATATACCGGCAGGCAAGATATATAAAGGGAAAGACACTGTTGAAGAATTGAAAACCGAAGAAAATAAATATAAAGAGGAAGCGTTTTTTGGCCATTTTTACTTAGTAGATAATTTATTGAAAGTTTTAAAGGGAGAAGAAGATTTAATAGTAAAACCTGAGGAAATAATCAATGTTGCTGCAATTCTCGAATGTTTTTATAAATCCGCCGAACTAGGCAGGGAAATACACGTAAAGGAGTTGGAAGCAAAATGATTAAAGCGGTCATTATCGGATTTGCACATATGCACGTAAACGAAATCGCCCTTTATATTCATGAACAACCGGATATTGAATTAATCGGTTGCGCGGACGTGCCCCCGGAAGCACCGGAAAAAACAAGGGCACGGTACACAAGGGCTTGGAATTTAAAAAACGTATCCGAAACCTATCATGTGAAAGTATATGAGGATTATATCAGTATGTTGGACCAATTAAAACCCGATATTGCCTTTATTTTAACAGAAAACTTCAGAAAGCCGGAGATTGTGGAAGAATGTGCAAAACGCGGTATTAATGTCAGCATTGAAAAGCCCATTGCCGTTTCACTGGCGGAAGCAAAAAAGATTAAGGCAAGCGTGGAAAGATACGGTATCGAAGCCGTTGTCAACTGGCCTACTACCTGGCGGGATTACATTTACAGAATGAAACATGCCCTGGATAAAAAAATTGTGGGGGATTTAATCAAGGTTTATTATATCAACGGGCATACCGGTCCCCTTGGTGTAGGGGCAAAACATAGAGGTGTTACCGAAAAAGCAGATGAGATGACGGATGAGGAACGGGCTTCTACCTGGTGGTATCAGGCGGATAAAGGCGGGGGAGCTTTCCTGGATATTTGCTGCTACGGCTGCATGTATTCAAGGCTGGTCAACAAGGACAAACCCATTTCGGTTTATGCCTATGGAACCAATCTGAATACTCCCTATTGTGATGCGGAAGATAACGTGGTTGCCGTCATCAAGTACCCCGACACCATGTCGGTAGTGGAAGGCACTTGGACCACGCCAAACGCCGTTATTCCGTCAGGCCCCATTTTATACTGTACCAACGGTGTCATATATTGCACCAAAGAAAACGGCGTACCGGGGGTAAAAGCCATGGACCTTTACGGCGAACCGGTAGAAATTCCTGAAGTTGAGTTTCCGGCCCATATGAAAAACATCGCATGGGAATATGCCCATCATGTCAAGACCGGGAAACCGGTGCATGAAACTTTGACATTACAGTATAACATGGAAGTCATGGCCCTTTTGGATACGGCCATTCAATCCTCAAAAACCGGTAAGGAAGAGCAAGTACCATGTGTGTAAAAGGAATGATTACCGACATTCAGCATGCATCCATTCACGACGGTCCAGGCATTCGGACCACGGTATTTTTGAAAGGCTGTCCTCTTCATTGCGTATGGTGCCATAATCCGGAATGCATAGCATTTGAACCGCAGCTTCTATGGTATCCGGAAAAGTGCATTGGCTGCGGCAAATGTGAAGAAGGCTGTTTTTCCGGAGCCAAGGTCATTTGCGGAAAAGAAATGACGGTTGAAGAGGTATTTGAAGAAATTATGCTTGACAAACCCTATTATACCGGTAACGGAGGAGTTACCGTTTCAGGAGGGGAACCGCTGGCCCAGCCCGAATTCACCCTTGCATTATTAAAAAAGTGCAGGGAAAACCATATTCATACTGCCATAGAAACATGCCTGTACATTTATCATGAGGAAATATTCAAACACTGTGACTTAATTATGGCAGACTTAAAAATATGGGATGAAGAAAAACATAAACAATATACAGGAGTATCCAACAAAAGCATCATAGAAAACTTTAAAAAGCTTGACAAGTTAAACATTCCCTTTATCATGCGGACACCGGTGATAGAAGGAATTACGGATGTAGAAGTAAAAGAAATATCACGTTTTGCAAAAACTTTAAAAAATATTCAAAAATATGAGTTGTTACCCTATCACCCCTTAGGAATTACCAAAGCAAGGGCACTGGGAATTCAGCAGGAAAGATTTAAAGAAATCACCAATATGGAGGCGTTAAAACGATATGCTGACCTATGAAGAGCGGTTAAAACAGCTTCGAAAAACCAAAATTGAACACACCTTAAAAAAGCGGGAACAGCAGGGATACATGGATATTGATGATTTTGGGACGGTGCCGCTGCCTGATGACTACGAAGTGCAGCCATGGTACAACAGTCCCAATGGAAGTTTCTATGGATTTGACGGGATGAGCGAAAACTTCTGTCGGGTCATCAAAGCCCATCCGCCCTATGTAGACCCGCTTGAAATGCTTTGCGGCAGATGGAGGGATATGCTTGTCAATTACCGGGGAGATAAGCACTATGCCCCAAAGTGGCAGGAAAAAAACAAACACATCAGAAAGCTGACGGAAGAAGAAAAAAATGATGTAGGAAGCAAGCGCTGGGACGAAGCACGTTTTCCTTATGACCACTTAAAACCCTATCAGGAAAAATATAATATCACCAGCGGGATAGACGGAGATGCCCATATGGCATGTGATTACAGCATAGGACTTCGTTTGGGGTTTGGTGGGTTATTGGAAAAAATCCGAAAATACCGGGAAATCAACAAAGACAAAAAAGACTTTTATGATGCGGAGGAAAAATGTCTTCTGGCTATTGTAGATTTTGTCCAGAGACATATTGACAAAATAAAGGAACTCCTTCGAGAAGAAACCCGTCCGGAAATCAAGGCCAATCTGGAAAAAATGTTGGAAGTCAACCAGAACATTAAATGGAATCCTCCCAAAACATTTCATGAAGCATGCCAATGGGTGGCATATTTCAACTGTGCCTCCAGAATATACACACGGGACGGGGCAGGCTTTCAATTGGACGTTCTGTTATATGACTACTATGAAAACGATGTAAAAAACGGAATACTGGATGATGAAACCGCTAAATTTCTCATTGCCAATCTGCTGCTTATTGACCCGCATTATTATCAGGTATCCGGAGTGGATGAAAACGACAACGACCTCACCAATCATCTGTCCTATTTGATATTAGAAGCAGCCCATTCCCTGAATATAGCGGTCAATCTAACCGTACGGGTGCATAAAAACTGTGACCAGGCATTTTTAAGGAAAGCCGTGGAATACCTGTTCACCGACCGAAACGGCTGGCCCCGGTTTTGTAATGATGAAGCCCTTACCAAGGGATATATGAGAAACGGCTACGACAAAAAAACAGCAAGGCAAAGAATCGCCGTAGGATGTAATTGGATGGCGGTACCCGGAAGGGAATGCCCCATGAACGACACGGTCAAAATCAATATAGCAAAAGTATTTGAAGTGGCCATGCAGGAAATGGACAAAAAAGACAATCCGTCTACTGAAAAACTATTCCAGCTATTTGAAAAACATCTTAAAAAGGCAGTAGAAATCACGGCAGCAGGAGTCAACCTACATCTGGACCATCAGTGGGAGGTCACGCCGGAACTTATTATGAATCTTATGATGCACAATACCATAGAAAAAGGGTTGGACATTACCCAATGTGCCGAACTGTTCACCGTCGGGGTAGACGGAGCAGGCCTTGCCATAGCGGCAGACTCCTTTGCAGCCTTGGAACAGCGGATAGAGAGAGAAAAGCGGATCACCTGGGAAGAAATCGACAAGCATCTGGAAAACAACTTTGAAGGCGTAGAAGGAGAAAGAGTACGGCAAATGATGCTCTCTTCGGAAAGGTATTGTCAAGGGAACTCCTTAGGTGACAAATGGGCCAGAAGGATCAATGAACTTTTTTGCAAACTGATAGTAGAACAGGAAATGCCGAAAGGAAGGAAACTCATTCCGGGCTGGTTTTCATGGTCCAGAACCATAGAATACGGATCAAAAGTAGGAGCAACTCCAAACGGCAGAAAGAAAGGAGAACCTATCTCCCATGGTGCAAATCCTTATCCCGGATTTCGTAAAGACGGTGCCGTCACGGCCATGTCTACCGGAATTGCCGCTATCCAGTGTGGATACGGTAACCCGGCTCCGCTGCAACTTGAATTTGACCCGAAAATCTCGGCGGAAGAAGGTGGCATTGAGAGGGTGCTGAATCTGATTAAAACCCATTTTGAGCTGGGAGGAACCCTGATTAATATTAATGTCCTGGACGAGAAAAAATTGATGGAAGCGCATAAGAATCCGGACTTGTATCCTGATTTGGTAGTTCGGGTAACGGGATTTACGGCGTATTTCGCAACCTTGTCGCCGGAATTCCGTCAACTGGTGATTGACCGGTTTGTGAGAGGATTTTAAAAAGATGGGTTGTATAATAATACCTTCAATGTTATAATATTGGTAAACATTATGGCGTTGAAGGTATTATGACATTTAAGGGGGTTTTCAAGTGGAAACGATTGAAATTCATGAACGCATACCTGTAAAAGGCAGTTATGATGTTATCGTTGCAGGAGGCGGAGTTGCAGGAGTTGCAGCGGCAGTGTCGGCAAAACGTGCCGGAAAGAACGTCCTTTTGCTTGAAAAAAGCATATCCCTGGGAGGTCTTGCTACCCTTGGTCTGATTAATCTGTTTGTACCCATGTGCAACGGGAGAGGGACACAAATTATCAAGGGAATGGCAGAAGAATTTTTAAGACTTTCCATTAAATACGGATATGATACCATTCCTGAAGAATGGAAAAACGGCGAACCCGGCGAAGGTGCAAAAACAAGATATGTTACCCGTTTTTCAGCTCCCATTTTTGCTCTTGCACTGACGGAATTGGTCTATGAAGAAGGAATTGATTTATTATTTGATACGGTGGTTTCAAGGCCTGTAATGGAGGGAAATCATTGTAAAGGACTTATTGTTGAAAATAAATCAGGTCGTGAATTTTACGCAGGTAAGGTAATTATTGATACTACAGGAGATGCGGATGTTTTATACCGTGCAGGAGTTCCTACCGTACAAGGAAAAAATTATTTTACGTATATGACTATGGGAGCCAGCATAGAAAGTTGTAAAAAAGTAGTTGAAACCGGAGATATCGGTAAACTGACGTCTTATTACAGCGGAGGAAGGGCCACTCTTTATGGAGAATATCACCCTGAAAACATGAAACTTTATGAAGGCACTACGGTTGCCGAAGTAACCGAATTTGTCGTTAAAAATCAACTGGAAGCATTGAATAAGATAAAGAATACCGACAGAAAAAGCCGTGACATTCTTACGCTGCCGGGAATGCCTCAATTTAGGACAACACGTCATATAGACGGAGATTATACCCTTACAACCAATGACCAGTATAAGCATTTTGAGGATTCCATAGGGGCTATCTGTGATTTTGACCAACGGGATTATTTATATGAAGTACCTTTCAGAACACTTACTCGAAGAGGCTTTGATAACCTTATTACGGCCGGTCGTTCCGCTTCTGCGACGGGATATGCCTGGGACGTATTAAGAGTTATTCCGCCTGCCATTATTACAGGACAGGCTGCAGGTCTGGCTGCATCATATGCAATTGATGAACAAAAACCTATTTATGATATTGATATTAAAAATCTTCAGAAGCAATTGGAACAAGCAAATGTGATGATTCATTTTGATGATGCCCTTATTCCTAAAGAACCAAGAAAAGATATTCCTGCTTTTGAAATGGACCATATCTAGAAAGAAATATAGAAATTTTGAATGGAGTAGTATTATATGGAGATAAATCCCATCAATCGAAAAAGAATTTACCAACATATTATCGAACAATTTATTCAACATATAAAAAACGGGCAGCTAAAAGTAGGACAAAAGCTGCCCGCAGAACGGGCACTGGCGGAAATGTTTCAGGTTAGCCGTGCTTCCATTCGGGAAGCATTTAGTGCCATGGAAATTATAGGCCTTATTGAAGTGCGTCCGGGCGAAGGGTCTTTTATTACAGAAGTTAATATAGCGCCTTTTATTAATATTATTTCACCGTTGTTGATTAAAAATGAAAGCATGGAAAGCGAACTTCTGGAATTTAGAAAAATGATTGAATTGCAAGCGGTAGAACTGGCCGCGCAAAAGAAAGGAAACGGCAAAGTAGAGATTTTAGAGCACTGGATCGAATTGACGGAAAAGGCAATGGTCAATCATGATTTATCAGGCGGCGTAAAAGCAGATATAGGATTTCACAAAGCCATATTTGACCTAACCGGAAATACCATATTAAAAAAGACGGCGGAATGCATTTCCTACCTGCTGGAAAGTTCGGTAAAGTTTAATAGGGAAAAAATACTCAGCAATAATCATAATTCAAGGGAACTTTTTGAGCAACACATTTTAATTTATCAGGCCATTAAAGAAGGGAATCCTTCTCTTTCCAAAGAAAGGATGAAACAGCATTTAAGTTTTGTCTAATGTTGTTCAATGTTGTACTTAAAAATATTTTATAATAACTGGTCAGGCCACTAGGCCTGTAGAAAGGAGTAGCTTATGAAAATACTGGTCTGCATTAAACAAGTACCGGGTACCACAAAAGTAGAAGTGGACGAACAAACAGGCGTCTTAAAAAGAGACGGCGTAGAAAGTAAAATGAATCCTTATGATTTGTATGCCTTGGAGGTTGCTTTAAGGATTAAGGAAAAACTTGGAGGTTCGGTAACGGTATTAACCATGGGCCCGCCTCAAGCGGAGGCAATTATTAAAGAGGCATATATGATGGGTGTGGATGACGGCTTTTTGCTGTCCGACAGAAAATTTGCCGGAGCAGATGTTCTTGCAACTTCTTACACATTATCTCAGGGAATTAAAGTAATAGGAACGTTTGATTTGATTATTTGCGGCAAACAGACGACAGACGGTGATACGGCACAAGTAGGACCGGCCATTGCAGAACATTTAAATATTCCTCATGTAACATGGGTCAGTAATATTCGAGAGGTCAATGAACGGAACATAGTGGTTGAACAAGATTTGGCGGACAGTCTGGAAGTTGTGGAATTGGACTATCCCTGTCTGATCACCGTGGAAAAGGATATCGTACAGCCTAGGCTGCCTTCCTACAAGAAGAAGCTGGAAACGAGGTATAAGCCTATTCAAGTATTAAGTTTGGAGTCGTTACAGGATAGAAATGAAAATAACTATGGATTAAACGGTTCTCCTACTCAGGTGGAACGGATTTTCCCGCCGGAGGTAAAAGCGGAACATATTCTATGGGAAGGACAGCCTGAAGAATTAGCCGAGAAAGCATTTCATTTATTAAAAACGGAAAAATTCATATAGGGGGTGGCAAAATGGGAGTGATACAAATTAATCAAGAGTTATGCGATTTGTGCAAAATTTGTATGGAAAAATGTCCTTTTAAAGCTATAGAATTAAAAGAGAATAAAATTGAAATCAATGCCGGCTGTAAAATGTGCAGAATATGTATCAAAAGTTGTCCCAATCAAGCAATTACCTATGAAGAACGGTTAAAGAATGAGGTCAATAAGGAACAATGGAAAGGAATTCTTGTATTTGTGGAACATGTTGACGGAGAGATTCATCCCATCACTTTGGAATTGTTGGGTAAAGCAAGACAGTTGGCTCAAAAAGTGGGCCATCCTGTTTATTGTTTATTTATCGGAAACCGGATTGAACACAAAGCTCAGGATTTGCTATATTATGGCGTGGACAAAGTGTTTTTATACGACCATGAAGCATTAAAGTATTATCGAGTGGACGTTTATGCAAATGTTTTTGAAGATTGTATAAAAAAAATAAAGCCCTGCTGCGTGTTGGTAGGTGGAACGTCCATAGGAAGATCACTTGCTCCCAGAGTTGCTACCCGTTTTAAGACCGGCTTGACGGCCGATTGTACGGTATTGGATATGAAAGACAATACGGACCTGATACAAATTCGTCCGGCTTTTGGCGGCAACATTATGGCACAAATTGTTACGCCGAATACCAGGCCCCAGTTTGCCACCGTGCGATACAAAGTGATGGATGAAGCACAGCGCTGTGATCAAGCTTGTGGTACTATTGAACGAATGAGTATAGAGGACGCCAAATTAAAATCAAAAATTAAGGTTATTGAAGTGGTGCAAAAACAAAGAGAACTTGGAATTTCCGAAGCTCAGGTCTTAGTAGTAGGCGGTAGAGGACTTAAAGAATCCAAAGATTTAGCATTGCTGGAAGAACTGGCAACCTTGCTGGGCGGACAGGTAGCTGTAACCAGACCATTGGTAGAAGCAGGTTGGGCCCCTCATACCAGACAAATCGGTTTGTCAGGCAGGACGGTAAAACCAAAATTAATTATTACATGTGGGGTATCAGGAGCCATTCAATTTACGGCATGTATGGATGCTTCGGAACGAATCATTGCTATTAATAAGGATAAAAAAGCTCCGATTTTTAAGATTGCTCACTATGGAATTGTGGCAGATTTATATGAAGTCATCCCATTACTAATACAAAAAATAAAAGAAGATAGAAAGGGAGTAGAGGCATATGCCATATAAGAAAGTGACGGAACAGGATATTAACGCATTGATGGAAATTTGTTCCCCTGAGAAGGTATATACGGGAGACAGAATTAGCGAAGATTATGCCCATGATGAAATGATAGAGTATGGACAATATATGCCTGAAGTAGTGGTTGAAGTGCTTTCTACCCAAGAAGTTTCCGCCGTTATGAAGTATGCCTATGAAAATAATATTCCGGTAACCCCCAGAGGTTCCGGAACAGGCTTGTGTGGTGGTGCCGTAGCAAAATACGGCGGTATCTTATTATCTTTGGCAAAAATGAATAAAATATTGGAGTTTGATGAAGAAAACCTTACGGTTGTTGTAGAGCCGGGCGTATTGCTGATGGAATTATCCAAAGCGGTTACGGAAAAAGACTTGTTTTACCCGCCGGATCCAGGGGAAAAAAGTGCGACTATCGGCGGCAATGTAATGACCAATGCAGGTGGAATGCGAGCGGTGAAATACGGTGTTACACGGGATTATGTAAGAGGAATGGAAGTGGTTCTTCCCAACGGTGACATTCTTGAATTAGGCGGAAAGGTTGCCAAAAACAGTTCGGGGTACAGTATTAAAGATATTATGATTGGCTCAGAAGGTACCTTGGGTATTGTTACCAAACTGATTTTAAGGCTTCTTCCGCTACCGAAGAAGACCGTCAGTCTTCTCGTACCTTTTAAAAACCTGAATGATTGTATTGAAACCGTTCCTAAAATTATCAAGTCCAAAATTATACCTACAGCCATAGAGTTTATGGAAAAAGAAGTAATTGAAGCCGCAGAAGAGTATTTGGGCAAAATGTTTCCGGATAAATCTTCGGATGCATATTTACTCCTCACGTTCGACGGCAATACGACCGAGGAAGTAGAACAATACTATGAACAGGCTGCAAAGATTTGTTTGGATTCCGGTGCACTGGATGTCTTCATTTCCGATACGGAGGAGAGGCAGGAATCCATCTGGAGTGCAAGGGGCGCTTTTTTAGAAGCCATAAAAAGTTCCACCCCTGAAATGGATGAATGTGATGTGGTTGTTCCCAGAAATAAAATAGCCGTTTTTGTAAAATATATCAAGCAATTAGAAGAAAAGTACCAAATCCGTATTCGCAGTTTTGGGCATGCAGGGGACGGAAATTTACACGTGTATGTATGCAAAGACCAACTTCCGGATGAAGTATGGCACGAGAAGCTGCAGAAGGTTATGAAAGAGATGTACGATAAAGCCATTGAACTGGAAGGGCAAGTGTCGGGAGAACACGGCATCGGCCATGCCAAGATTCCTTTTTTATATGAATCGGTGGGCAGCCAATACATGCAGTTAATGCAAGCCGTCAAAAAAGCCTTTGATCCCAAAGGAATCCTGAATCCCGGAAAAGTTGTCGGAAACTATTGATATTGTTAATTTTGCGGGCGACCATAGGTCGTCCCTACGATAGGATGGATACGAATTAACATATGGAACAATCATTATTGTTGTAGGGACACCATATATGGTGTCCGAAATCAGTACATTTATAGGCGGACGCCATGTATGGCGTCCCTACAAGTGCAGAAATACAACACCAATCTGTGTTAAGGGGCTGTCGCACAAGCGGGCAGGTTTCCATGCCTGCCCGCTTGTGCGACAGCCCCTTTTAATCATACTTTTTTATCCTCCTTAAGATACCAAATAAAAATATGAATAATATCTTGATTTGTGAACAACATGTTATATAATAATAAGGTAATCAATCAACAATAAACAAAGGAGGAAAACATATGACAAAACTACAATTTGATTATTCCAATGCAGTTGAATTTGTTAAAGAGCATGAACTTCAATATATGGAGCCAATGGTTCAAGCTGCTCATAACATGATTCATAATAAAACAGGTGCGGGAAGTGACTTTTTAGGCTGGGTTGATTTACCGTACAATTATGATAAGAAAGAATTTGCAAGAATAAAAGCAGCAGCAGAAAAGATCAAGTCAGATTCCGATGTGTTGGTTGTAATCGGTATAGGCGGTTCCTATCTTGGTGCCAAGGCTGCTATTGATATGCTTAGCCATTCTTTCTATAATTTATTGCCTAAGGATAAAAGAACCACGCCTCAAATCTATTTTGCCGGCAACAGCATCAGTTCTACCTATCTTGCCGATTTGGTTGAGCTTATAAAGGATAAACATATATCCGTTAATGTCATTTCAAAATCCGGAACAACAACCGAACCTTCCATTGCTTTCCGAATTTTCAGAGATCTTCTGGAGAAAAAGTACGGCAAAGAAGGCGCAGCTAAGAGAATTTATGCAACCACCGATAAGAAAAAAGGAGCATTGAAAAAATTAGCGGATGAAGAAGGTTATGAAACATTTGTCATTCCTGATGACGTAGGAGGAAGGTATTCGGTATTGACGGCAGTGGGTTTGCTTCCTATCGCAGTAAGCGGAGCGGATATTGATCAGATGATGAAAGGTGCGCAAGATGCCGCCACTCAATATTCGGTTTTCTCTTTAAAGGATAATCCATGTTATCAATATGCGGCAATAAGGAATATACTATACAGAAAAGGCAAAACAATCGAACTAATGGTAAATTATGAGCCTGCACTTCACTATTTTTCCGAATGGTGGAAGCAATTATACGGTGAAAGTGAAGGAAAGGACCAAAAGGGCATATTCCCGGCAGCGGTAGATTTTTCTACGGATTTACATTCCATGGGACAATATATTCAGGAAGGATTAAGAAATCTTTTTGAAACGGTAATTAACGTATCCAAGCCGAAAAAGGATATTATCATTGAGGAAGAAAAAGACGACATTGACGGGTTAAATTTCCTTGCCGGAAAAACCATCGATTTTGTCAATAAAAAAGCTTTTGAAGGAACATTGCTTGCGCATACCGACGGTAAAGTTCCCAATCTGGTTGTTACCATACCTGAAATTAATGAATATTATTTTGGAAATCTGGTATATTTCTTTGAAAAAGCCTGCGGAATCAGTGGATATTTGTTGGGAGTAAACCCGTTTGACCAACCGGGCGTAGAAGCATATAAAAAGAATATGTTTGCCTTGCTTGGTAAACCGGGCTATGAAGTCGAAAAAGCAAGTTTGGAAAGAAGGCTTGGCAGATAATTGTGCAACTCTAACAAAATTTAAAAATGTTCTTCCTGAAAATTTAACAAAAATGCTACATGGTCTTGATAATATATGTAAAATATAGTATGTTTAATATAAGGGAATATATTTTAAAGGAGGAAATGCAAATGATCAAAATTTTAATGGGAGAAAAGGGGACAGGGAAAACCAAACGCCTTATTGAAATGGCAAATAATTCCGTTTTGAACAACACCGGCCATGTAGTATTTATTGACAGGGGAGATCGTCATATATACAACTTGAGTCATGAAATAAGATACGTTGATACTGCCCAGTTTGAGATTGATGACTTTTGCATATTTTATGGTATGATTTGCGGTATTATAGCACAGAATTTTGATGTTTCACATATTTTTATAGACAGCATTTTTAAAATTGTGGATGATAGCATGGACTCCTTGAAAAAATTTTTGACGAAGATTGAAAATCTTGCTCAGCAATTTAATATTGAATTTATCATTACAATCAGCGGAAGTGTTTCTTCTGCTCCGGAATATGTAAAACAATATATAGCCTGATAAAAGTGGCTTAATATATTGTTTTATATTTTTTATAGGGAAAAATAATCAGGTAGAATAACATAAAGACCGTTCTACCTGATTTTTTTCTTTACAAGAATGAATTTTTGTATTATCATGAAAGATGAAGTACGTTGTTTATCATTTGGAAAGTAGGTAAACAACTTTCTTGGAGGGTGATTTATGCTATATCAAAGTACCAGAGACAGAAATATCGTTGTTGAATCTGCATTTGCAATAACACATGGTATTGCTCCTGACGGTGGGTTGTTTGTACCTCAGGAAAAGCCCGTTCTGAAAACGGATGATATTTTAAAGTTATCCGGTTTAAACTATAATGCAAGAGCAGTTGAAATTTTAAAATTGTTCCTAACGGATTTTACGGAAGATGAAATCAAGGAATGTGTTGATAAAGCTTATAATAAAGAAAAATTTGAAACGGAAAGTATTGCACCAATATATAAACTGAATGAAAATACTTATTTTTTGGAATTATGGCATGGTCCTACGTGTGCTTTTAAGGACATGGCATTGCAAATACTTCCGCATTTACTGATAAAGTCCGTCCATAAAACGGGAGAAAACAGTGAGATTGTCATTCTTGTAGCTACTTCCGGTGATACCGGCAAAGCTGCTTTAGAAGGATTTAAAGACGTAGACGGAACAAAAATTATTGTTTTTTATCCGGATGACGGTGTAAGTGAAATACAAAAGCTTCAAATGGTTACGCAAGAAGGAAATAATGTTTTGGTTGCAGCGATTGAAGGAAATTTTGATGATGCGCAGAGCGGCGTAAAGGCCATATTTGCAGATGAAGCCTATGCAGAGCAATTGGCCAAGAAAAATTATAAATTTTCTTCCGCTAATTCCATTAATTGGGGACGATTGGTTCCGCAAATTATCTATTATTTTTCGGCCTATGCGGAGCTTTATAAAAATGAAGAAATAAAAGCAGGCGAAAAAATCAATATTGTAGTACCTACAGGCAATTTTGGAAATATCCTTGCTGCGTATTATGCAAAAGAAATGGGATTGCCGGTTCATAAATTAATTTGTGCTTCCAATGAGAACAACGTATTAACCGATTTTATTCAAACCGGTGTATATAATAAAAACAGAACTTTTAAAACCACTGCTTCACCGTCCATGGATATTCTTATATCCAGTAATCTTGAACGCTTTTTGTTTGACGTTACCGGGCATGACCATGCGCGTATTAGGCAGTGGATGCAAGAATTGAATGAAACAGGAACGTATATCGTTCCTGAAATAACCAAACAAAAAATCAAAGAAATTTTCTGGGCAGGTTATTGTAACGATGAAGCAACGTTTAAAACCATTAAAGAAGTAGAAGAGAATTATAGTTATGTTATGGATACCCATACAGCCGTCGGTAAAAATGTTTATGATCAGTATGTTCAAGAAACAGGCGATCTTACAAAAACCGTTATTGCTTCTACCGCAAGCCCGTTTAAATTCAATAAAAGCGTTCTTTATGCCTTAGAAGGGCAAGAAGCTGTAGAAGGCAAAAGTGAATTTGAATTGTTGGAAATATTATCCAAAAAGAGCGGGCTGAGAATTCCGAAAGCCTTGGCTGAATTAAGAAATAAAGAAATACGTTACGATATAAAGTGTAAAAAGGATGAAATGAAAGACGTTATAAGTAAGATGTTAAATATATGATTGCAGGACTGCATAAAAACTAATGATGACAGATTAAAGTGTTAATATTTGTTAATTTTGCGGGCGACCATAGGTCGCCCTACATTTATTAAAGGTAACGTTCATCTAGGATAAATCGTTATTGCTGTGTTATCATTTACTGATACTTCGGTACAAATGTAGCACAGTCGGTTTCTTCACTGTCACGGGCATTTCGGGGTTGTACTTCTATTTGGGAGGCAAAACAGTAATCGCCGCTTCCATGATATTCACAGGTATTTACTACACATTTTACTCCGTTTAACGGTTGTCCGGTTTTGGTAACTCTATTGTATTCCATATTTATTATCACTCCTCTCAATTATATTTTTTCAAAATGCCCGGTTAATATTCTATATGTATTTTCCATTCAAATTTTGTCATCAGCAAATTTCATTTATTTGCTGAATATTATAAAAAACATATTCATCAAATAAAAAATGCACTTTTTGTCATGGAGCAACTTGAATTTGCAATATAATTTATGTTATAATTTCATATACTATTTTACGAATTTTGTATAAATTTGCATAAAAATGAGGAGTGAGGATATGTTTATCTCTGAATGCTTAAGCATAAATAACAACAATCACCTTGAAATCGGCGGCTGTGATACCGTTGAATTAATCAAAGAATATGGTACGCCGTTATATGTTATGGATGAAACTTTAATTCGAAAAAATTGCAAAATATATAAAAATTCCATTGATAAATTTTATCAGGGAAACGGCTTGGTGTTATATGCCAGTAAAGCATTTTGCACGAAATATATGTGTAAATTGGCTAATGAAGAAGGTTTAGGACTGGATGTGGTTTCCGGCGGGGAACTTTATACGGCGTTAAAAGCGTCATTTCCTGTCGAAAAAATTTATTTCCATGGTAATAACAAAACTTCGGATGAACTGCAACTGGCAATAGATAACAATATCGGAAGAATCGTTGTGGATAATCAATACGAATTACAAATGTTAAATGAAATGGCTTCCAAAGCCGGTAAAGTTATGAAGGTGCTATTCAGAATTAAGCCGGGTATAGAAGCTCATACTCATGATTTTATCAGAACCGGGCAAATTGATTCAAAATTTGGGTTTGCCTTGGAAACAGGAGAAGCGTTTGAAATTATGAAACAAGGTATGCAGCTTTCCAATGTTGAAATTGTCGGAGTACATTGCCATATTGGTTCCCAAATATTTGACCTGGAGCCTTTTAAACTGGCAGCAAGGGTGATGATGAATTTTATTGCCGATGTAAGGGATAAGCTTGGCTTGGAAATGAAGGAATTAAATCTTGGCGGAGGTTATGGAATTAAGTATGTTCCGGAGAATGATCCCATTGAATACGATAAATACATTGAAGCCGTATCGGAAGTGATAAAAGAGGTTGCTCTTGAAAGAAATCTAAAACTCCCGTTTATATTAATGGAGCCGGGCAGATCCATTGTTGCTTCTGCGGGTATTACTTTATATACTGTAGGTGCGGTGAAAGACATTCCGAATATAAGAAAATATGTATCGGTGGACGGCGGAATGACGGATAATCCAAGGTATATTCTTTATCAGTCTGAATATGATGCGGTTCTTGCCAATAATCCTGCTGCCGAAAAAGTGGAAACGGTTACAATCGCCGGAAAATGTTGCGAGTCAGGAGATATTCTTATTAAAGATATAAAAATGCCGGTGATTAAGCCCGGGGATTATTTGGCTGTGCTGGCAACAGGGGCCTATAATTATTCCATGTCAAGCAACTATAACAGAATTCCAAGGCCTCCGGTAGTAATGGTCAATAACGGTCAATCAAAATTGATTGTAAAACGGGAAACGTATGAAGATATCATTCGGAATGATATTGGGTAGTTATTGAAATAATAATGATTTATCCATATATGAATCGGTATTCAATGTAGGGGCGACCTCATATGCGTCAACTTAAGCCATAATATGTAAAGAACGAT
>ENA-UPAD01001681-UPAD01001681.1-bioreactor-metagenome-genome-assembly--contig:-NODE-1681-length-21407-cov-6.656145_pt1 | contig 21407 bp, 17 predicted proteins | sample MGYA00238179_ERZ772710 | MGnify/ENA primary metagenome ERZ772710 (study PRJEB29004, sample SAMN07631245) | bioreactor metagenome | isolation source: Switchgrass digestor | place: USA: Dartmouth...
CATTTCTCTTTTGAGAAACTCGCTCATGCTCAACAGGCTAAAGCCCATAATAAAAGCCGCTTCATCAGCGGCTATTGTTGGTGGAGGCGAGGGGAGTTGAACCCCTGTCCGAAACCATATCCACAAAAGCTTCTCCGGGTGCAGTCTGTATTTTCTGCAAGGCTACGTTTCCCTTGCGGGACAATAGCCCTGCCTTTCCCTACGGTGATCCCCTACAGACAGGGTTTCACTTTCAGTATCCTTTAAGTTCCGCTGCGGTTCAAGGCTACCACCGCAGCAGTTCCGGCGTTTAACCTTCCCACGCAGAAGGGCTGACTTAATGACGCCAGCTACCCCAGGCGCAGCAACCCGGGACTGACGGGCTGCCTATATTAGGCAGCAGCTAAAGCGAAATTATCGTTTTTAGCGTTTATTTTTAATTTCTCGTTTTTTAAAGAGGCCAACGAGAATCCTCTACCCGCTACTTTTGCCTCAACGATCCCGTCGAAACCAGTACGCCCCCATATTTAATTTTTTCTTTTTACTATTTTATGTCTACTATTATATGTTATATGCTTATTATAAGTTATATGCGTTTTATAAGTTTTATGTTTATTATAAGCTTTATGCTTTTTATATGCTTTTCACAAAATTTATCCATTGTATGTCATTTTCCTAACAGCTTGACTAATCAGCTCTTCTAATCATTTTTTCTGACCAGTTACCAAATGTCTACCTGAGCTGGTCTTTCATCTTTCTGTCAATTTCCCTTTTCGCATCTCTTTCAGCTATATCGGCACGTTTATCATAAAGCTTCTTACCCCTGGCAACAGCAAGCTCTACCTTAACAAGCCCACCTCTGAAATACAACTTGAGGGGAACCAGTGTCAGACCCTTTTGCTGGGTATATCCTATAAGCCTTCTTATCTCACTCCTATGGAGCAACAGCTTGCGGGCTCTCATAGGGTCTTTGTTGAATATATTCCCCTTCTCATAGGGACTTATATGCATTCCATTGACAAAAACCTCACCGTTCTCAATAGTCGCATAACTGTCCTTGAGGTTTACCATGCCTTGTCTTATAGACTTTACCTCAGTACCTGACAGGACTATCCCTGCTTCAAAGGTCTGCTCTATGAAGTAGTCATGCCTCGCTTTTTTATTTTGAGCAACTTCTTTAATATCATCCTTTGTCTTAGCCATTTTCATACGCCTTTCAAGCTAAAAAACGCTTTTTGCTCCGATAAAAATAACCCTTTCGTTTGAAAAAGGGCTAATATCAATTATATTTTTCTTTACTGACACAACATATTGTATCAGCTTTAACAGGTTGTGTCAAGTGTCCGCAGAGTACGTTTTCATCCTTTCCAGCAACTCATAAGGTACATATAAATTCCCGTAGCCAACACCTATTTCAATATTAGGTTTAAAACTCCCGTGATAGTCACTTCCTCCTGTAACAAGAAGCTTGTACTTATCTGCCAGCCTAAGGAGCTCTCTGGTCTCGTCCTCCGAATTGTCAACATAATATGCTTCAATTCCCTTAAGGCCTTTATCCGCAAGATATTCCAGAAGATTGTCTAGGGACTTGAAATCCATATCCAGATATATCGGATGTGCCAGTACAGGTAATCCCCCAGCTTTAGTAATCTCCTCTATGCCTTCTTCGGGTGAAAGCATTTGCCTTTTTATATAGGCCGGTTTCCCCACAGAAAGATATTTGTCAAAAGCTTCACTTACACTTTCCACATAACCTTTCTTCATCATTACCCTTGCTATATGAGGCCTCGCAACAATTCTTCCCCCCGCCTGTTCCATGACCTCATCCATGCTAATATCAAAACCCATTTCATTTAGTTTCCTAATCATCTTTGGATTTCTTTCTTCTCTGTTTTTTCTCAATACTTCCAGAGTATTTTCTATATTCAAATATGAAGAGTCAAAAAAATAACCTAACATATGCATTTCCGGATCGAAATCAACACTTATTTCTATCCCCGGAATTACCTCTATACCGGTTCTTTGACCTTCCTGAAGGGCTTGTCCTATTCCATCAATTGTATCATGGTCTGTAATTGCAATAGCTGAAAGACCTTTCTCATGAGCATGCCTTACCAATTCTTCAGGACTTAAACTGCCGTCTGATGCAGTAGAATGAGTGTGTAAATCTATACGTCTCACTTTATCCAATATTCCTCCTTTTTACATATATCTGGGGGAAACTGTCCGTCATATATCATTTTTAATACTTTATCCAACTTGTTTAATGCACTGCATGCCTGTGGAACTGTGATAAGCCCCTGTTCCAGGGCTTGTGCCAGTTCATCGGTATCAAGCACTCTCAGAGCTCCGTTAGGCATTAGTTTTATATCAACAAGAAGATCTGTCAATATATACCTGTCATCATCTTTATCATATTCTACATCAATAATATCACAATACCAGTAAAGAAATATACTTTGCGCATCATAAAATCTTCCTACCTTGTACCCTTCATTCAAAAATGTATATGAAACCCCACCGCTAAAATCGCTTCTTGGTTTTATAGCATACCATCTTGTAATTAGTAAGTTATCATCTCTGTATAACAACTCGTCGCCAGAAATATCTACCACTTCGTAAGGTATAAATCTTTTTCTGAGTATAAGCGGTTTTTTCATACAATAACCTCCGGAGTACTTTCAACACACAACTTACAATTCACAACTTCCATCTCGAAAACTTGCTATTTCCATATTTTATATTTCATCTTGCATCTTTCATCTTACAACTTCTATCTCCCATAAGCTACCCTACACTAACGCGCTTACAAAGCTAAGTTGTATTTAATTATTATATATTTACAGAACAAAATATTCAAATATATATTTATATATTAGCCGGAAAATATTTCCCATATTATACCAAGAGCACAATTGTAATGTTATAATATATTAAATTAAATCACTCTGATACTAATATACTTTGATGCTTTGTTACTTTATCACATTGCCAGCTTTTGCATATTGTGCAGCACATAGAGGTTATACTGCCCAAGTATTTCTAATTCCCGGGATTCAAGGCCAGGAGGTAAATTTGCAATGAAACAAAAAAAATCATGCAATAACTGTATAAAAGGTATAAAAATTAGTATTAATAGCGACATTTTATGCAGAAAAAAAGGTATTGTATCTCCGGACTATGTCTGTTCAGGTCACCGCTTTGCGCCTGAATCAATTACTATTAAAGAAATGAATTATAAATGCATTGATTGTGAGAATTTCATACTGAATACCAAAAGCGTCGAAGATCCGGACTCAATAGGTGTTTGCAAACTGTTTTCCGCAAGACAGTTCAATGGAAATCAAAAAAGCGCTTGCTCCAAATTTATAAAAAAATCAATGTCCGCATTATCTTCATAAAAAAAAGCTAACATTTTTCATATCACGTGACGATATAATTATTGAGGTGAATTTTGTGTCTTTTAAAGTATCTGAAATTTTTGCGCAGAAGCTCAGTGAAATACAGAGCAGAGTGCCAATTAACATTACAAAGGCTAAAGCTGAAATACCCTTTGAAGAGTATTTAGAAGCAGCTACTTTAGATAATTCAAATAATATTAATTCTTTTGTTATCGATACAGTCATAGAAACTGCTGGTAAGGCTATCGACAAAGCGGGAAATGACCGTAGCTATGATCTTATGAGAGCTATGCTGTCCCGTGCGAATAGTAGTGCTGTAATACCTAAAAATTCGGAAGAACTGATGAAAACTATTGAAATGAATATAAAGGAAGCTTCGTTGAAATATGGTGTCGACCCAAATCTTATTAAAGCAGTAATTCGTGTCGAGTCAAATTTTAATCCAAGAGTTATTTCACGTACCGGCGCACAGGGCTTGATGCAGCTTATGCCAGGCACGGCAGATGGACTTGGTGTAACTGATCCATGGGATATTGCTCAGAACATTGATGGGGGCGTTCGTTACCTCAAGGATCAACTCATCAGGTTTAACGGTGATTATAAACTTGCTCTTGCTGCATATAATGCCGGTCCTAACAGTGTTATAAAATACAATGGGATTCCGCCCTATACCGAAACACAAAATTATGTCGTTCAGGTCATGAAATATTTTAATCTCTTTTCTCAGGATAGCGGTATAAGTTATTAACCTGGGTATAAGCAGTGGATAAATGTGTTGTTAATCATAAATTATTCATATGTAGATGAATGTGGCAATAGATGTAATTGGACTAAATTATAATGAAGTATAGATATTTTTCGATTATAAATAAGTGAAGAAAAAGGCAAATCTCTTATACGAAATGAGTTGATTTGCCTTTTAATATTCAGCCTATTTACCCCTTATATGACCACCTTTTGCCCGCCGGTTTTGAAAGGGGACAAAATTGTACAAATTTTAATCCACAATATCCACAATATTATCCACAGTCCAAAATATATCAAAATACAGCTTTCGTCTACAATTTCCACATTATTCACACCCGGTCTTTCAACATATTTTGACATTGTTAATAATCTATGGAATACCCTTTAATCCTTTGAAAATAGGACCTTTGGCCTATATTCACATAATTGTCTGTTTCGACATTGTTATGACAATTATCAAACCGCTGAAGAATACACTCACATTATCTATCAAATTATCCACAAAAAATATATCATTTCGGTGGCTCATATCAAAGTTATCCACACCCTAATTCCCACCAAGCCTTAAACCGGGTACAGCATTGAGTGCTAAATCAGAAACATTTCCTCGAATAAATTCATAATATGCAGCACATGCAATCATTGCCGCATTGTCAGTACATAGAACAGGAGATGGGTAGAACATATTTAACCCATTTTCATTTGCTGCGGCCTTCATTTGCGCCCTCAATAGTGAATTTGCAGCCACACCACCTGCAAGTGCAATTTTTTTTATGCCTGTGCTTTTTGCCGCCTTAATAGTGTTTTCCACAAGAATATCAATTACAGCTTGCTGAAAACTGGCCGAAACATCCTCAACTGAAAATTTCTCATTTTTCTGTTCCAAGGTATTGAGATAATTCAGAACTGCAGTTTTTAGGCCACTAAAACTAAAATCCAGACTTCCGTCATTAAAGTGTACCCGTGGAAAATTAACTGCTCTGCTGTTTCCTGACCTTGCTGCTTTATCAATTAACGGTCCTCCCGGGTATCCCAGTCCAAGTGCTCTTGCAATCTTATCAAAAGCCTCACCTGCAGCATCGTCTCTGGTCTGTCCCAGGGTTTCAAAACTGCCGTAATCCTTCACGTGCACAATCTCACTGTGCCCGCCGGAAACAACAAGGCAGATAAACGGTGGTTCAAGTTCCTTATATTCAAGATAATTAGCTGAAATATGACCTTCAATATGATGTACACCAATCAGAGGCTTGTCCAGTGCATAGGCCAGTCCCTTTGCTGCTGACAGTCCTACTAGAAGAGCTCCCACAAGACCCGGACCGTATGTTACTCCTATTGCATCAACCTGATCTGCTTTAATGCCCGCTTCTTCAAGTGCCTGATTTATAACAGGAAGTATAAGTTCAACATGTTTCCGTGATGCAATTTCAGGTACAACGCCACCGTATTTCTTATGTAGATCTATCTGTGATGATATAATATTCGACATTATATGCCTGCCGTTTTTGACTACAGCTGCTGACGTTTCATCACAGCTTGTTTCTATTCCCAGTATAATAATATCTTCCAACACATACACCCGCTTTTAGTTTTAATTTTTTATTTTATAGTATCTTAATTTGACTTACTGCATTTTATCAGTTATTTGCCCGGCGTTAGTTCTGTCTAAAGCATTAGTTTTGCCTTAAACATTAACTTTATCTTAAACATTGCTTTATTTTAAGCATTAGCCTTGTCTTAAACATTAGTGTTGTCTTAAATATAGCTTTATCCTAAACACTAGTCTTATCCAGGCGCTGGTCTTATCTAAAGGCTAGTTTTGTCTTAAACTTTGATTTATTATTATGATAACCTTATTATGCCCCACATTCAACAATGTTTATATGATTTTTTAATTTAAAACTTAAATGACAGATATGGTTTTAATTCGAAACTTGAATAACATCAATAGTACAGTGCAGACCGGATACAGACCGCTTTAAAGTAAATACAGACCAAATAAATATCAACGGAATGCTGAATTTATAGATCAAATATATACTCGACGGTATACTAAATATACAGATCAGAAGTGGACTCAACGTAGGCTGAATACAGATAATATAGCCTGAATATATAGGCTGCTCACATATACTAAATACTAAATTAAATATTATATAGTTCAAATATATAGACTAAATATATACAAAATATAGACTAAATATATAGATTGTGTATATTTCAGTATTTCTTAATATTTATAAAATAAAAAGAAAACATGGAGTTTATCTCCATGCCCCTAATAGGAGAAATGCTAATGTTCAAATATAATAATACCAGAAAATTTTGCTTTTTAACATAGTATATTTATCATATATTTATCCCTTTCATATAGGTCTATAGTACTACAAAAACATAGGACTATATCGAATGTAAAAATAAGTCAAAAAAGTCTGCCAAAAAACTTTCCGAAGAAGAGCTGGTCAATGAGTACAAAGGCCGCCAGTACAAAAACATAATAGGAAAATATCTTCATGCTTGCTTTTGAGAATATTTTAAGCATGAATCTTATTGCAATATACCCAGATATTGCCGCAGCCATCATTCCTGCGATTAGCGGTACTGTTTCCACATTGTTTGCAAAACCGCTACCGGAAGAAATAATATCATATCCGTCTTTGACAGCAGCACCAAGTATTGCAGGTATGGACATAAGGAATGAAAATTTAAGGGCAAATTCCCTGTTTAAACCACGTGAAATTGCGCCGGCAATAGTCAATCCGGAACGGGATACAGCTGGCAATATTGCCACTCCCTGTGCCATCCCTATTACCACTGCATCAGCATATGTAGTGCTGTTAATTCCTTTATTCCTGCTTTTTGTATTATCAGCATAATACAGCGCAATACCGGTGAGTAAAAACTCAAATCCCAGACTTTTTGCAGAATTAAACATATTCTTTATAAAATCACTGAACACGGCTCCAATAATGATTGTTGGTATAGTACCGGCTATTATTAGCAAAGGCAGTTTACCAAAAGGCTTTTTCAGTATTTCCCAAATTTCTTTTCTCATGACTATAAATACGGCAGCCAGTGTCGCAAGATGAACAGCAATATCGAAGGTAACAACTCCCTCTTTAAGCCCGAATAATCTCTGAAATATTACCAAATGGCCGGAACTGCTTATTGGTAAAAATTCTGTAAGTCCCTGTACTATACCCAGAATAACTCCTTGAATAGTTGTCAATATTTCTCCCCCCTTCACAATACAACTTAACCTCACTAACGATAATTTGTCTCACTAATAATAACCTGGCCTCATTAATAACAGCTTAATTTGCCTGGGCTACACACCCGAGGCAGTAAGCACATTGACGGCAGGTTTCTGTATGAGTATCCCTTCTTTCCTTTCCTTTTTTCTGTTGAACACAATTTCAAATACCTCATTAATGTCATCAACCGGAATAACCTCTATGCCTGAGTCAGTAAACAGCTCCTGCCAGTTTTCCTTTGGTATAAGAACTGTTTTTATACCTGCCTGTTTTGCGGCTTCAACCTTTGAAACCACACCTCCGACAGGTTTAACCTTCCCTCTTATAGTTATTTCACCGGTCATTGCAATATCACTTTTTACAGGCAAATTTTTTATTGTTGAATAAACAGCAGTGGCAATGGCTATTCCTGCCGATGGCCCATCAATTGGAATTCCTCCGGGAAAATTCACATGTATGTCGTATTCTCTTGCATCCACATTTATCAGTCTTCTCAAAACTGTCAGGACATTTTCAACAGAAGCCTTAGCTGAACTTGTCCTTCTCAATTTTTGTCCCCTTGCATCCATTTCCTCTTCTTCAATAATCCCGGTTACTTTAATTGTGCCTTTCCCATTTACAGCTTTGATAGCTGAAACCTCTATATCAAGAACAATTCCTGTGCTGTTGCCTACAACAGCCAGTCCGTTTACGCAGCCGATTTGCTCCCCCGGAGATATTTTTCTGTCGATCCTGGGACTATAATGCCCAAATTCAATAACCCACTCCACATCTTTTCGTGTTATTGTGTTGCGTCCTTCTACCAGCGCTATACCGCCTGCAATTTGAACCATATTAACCGCGTCTCTTCCGTTTTGGGCATAACGGGCTATCAGTTGTTCCAACCCCTGCTCCATGTTGAAACCGCCCTTTGTCGAGGCATTTCTTGCTATAACTTCAATTTCATGCTGGCTGAGAGCCCTGAAGTAAATCTCTACACACCTTGACCGTATTGCCGCTGGAATATCTTCCGGCCTTCTTGTCGTCGCGCCAACCAGCCTGAAATCCGCAGGCAGACCCTTTTGGAATATCTCATGAATGTGAGCCGGAATGTTGTTATCTTCTGAACTGTAGTAGGCACTTTCAAGAAAGACCTTCCTGTCCTCAAGCACTTTCAGAAGCTTGTTCATCTGCACAGGGTGCAATTCACCTATTTCATCTATAAACAGAATTCCACCGTGAGCCTTGGTGACGGCTCCCGGTTTTGGTTGTGGTATCCCGGCAACCCCGTATGCTCCCGCACCTTGATATATTGGGTCGTGCACCGAACCTATCAACGGATCTGCAATACCTCTTTCATCAAATCTGAGAGTAGTTGCATCAATCTCAACGAATTTTGCCTCCCTCCTAAATGGAGATATAGGCATTTGTTTCGCCTCCTCCAGTATTACCCTTGCGGCAGCAGTTTTACCTACTCCCGGAGGACCATAAATTATTACATGTTGGGGATTTGGACCGCATAGAGCAGCCCTGAGTGCTTTTAGACCTTGCTCCTGACCTACAATATCATTCAGTGTCGAAGGCCTTGTTTTTTCAGACAGTGGTTCACTCAGCTTTATTTCCTTGAGTTTTCTAAGTTTTTCCAACTCTTTACCTGATTCCTTCTCTATTGCGCTCTTATTTACATGCTGAGACTTTAATAGATTAAGAAAATATATGCCTATTATAACTGAGAAAAAAAACTGTATGATAAAAAGGGTGCTTGTCAGCAATGTTTATACCTCCTTAGTCCCATGGATTCATGTTTTCTTACATAATATTCAAGTTTGTCATTTACATTTATAGTATTGACTGTCTTAATTAATTTATCCCAGCAGTTTTAACTGATATTCACATTCTTCCGAAGATATCGACGGATATTTAATCCATTGGTTAATTAATCTATTAGTCCTGATATAGTATTTTTGTCCTGCTTTTTAAACTTATTATCAAAATAAAAAAGGCAGAAGCCGTTTTGCGACCTCTACCTTTCTTAATTCTAATCAGTTATTTATTTGTAAAAACATTTATCTATAAAAACAAATCCGCAAATTTATGCAAACTTATGATACTGATTCCCTCTTCATTCTTGATTTTTTTCCAGCGTTTTTCCTGAGAGGCTTTCTGTTTTCATTTATAATAAGTTCAGGTTGGCTGTTATTCTCAACAGTTTCTCTCTTTATAATGCACTTCTCTATGTTTGTTGACGATGGTATCTCAAACATTACATCAAGCATTATTTCCTCAAGAATTGCCCTCAAACCTCTTGCACCCGTATTTCTCAATATAGCCTTTTCTGCTATTGCCTCCAAGGCCCCTTCTTCGAATTCGAGTATTGTATCATCCAATTCAAACAACTTCTGGTACTGCTTAACAAGGGCATTTTTCGGCTCAGTTAATATCTGCATCAATGCATTCTTATCCAGCGAGTGCAATGTTACGATAATAGGCAACCTTCCGACAAATTCAGGTATCAGCCCAAACTTTAACAAATCCTGAGGAAGTATTTTTTTAAGAATATCACCCACATCTTTTTCCCTGGAGCTTTGGATTTTGGCACCAAATCCCATGGTTTTCTTTCCAATTCTGTCCTGGATTATTTTTTCTATACCGTCAAAAGCTCCACCACAAATAAAAAGTATATTTGTAGTGTCAATCTGTATAAATTCCTGATGAGGATGTTTTCTGCCACCCTGCGGAGGGACTGATGCCACAGTACCCTCAAGTATTTTAAGGAGAGCCTGCTGTACTCCTTCTCCGCTTACATCCCGGGTAATAGAAGGATTTTCAGATTTACGGGCTATTTTATCAACTTCATCTATATAAATAATTCCCTTTTCAGCCTTCTCAATATCATAATCCGCAGCTTGTATAAGTTTTAAGAGGATATTTTCAACATCTTCACCTACATATCCTGCTTCTGTCAAGGATGTAGCATCCGCAATTGCAAAAGGAACATTCAATATTCTTGCAAGTGTCTGCGCTAAAAGAGTCTTACCTGCTCCTGTCGGTCCAAGCATCACAATATTACTTTTCTGAAGCTCAACATCACCGTTCCTGAAATCGCTGCCAATCCTCTTATAATGATTATAAACAGCTACGGACAAGGTCTTCTTTGCATCTTCCTGACCTATAACATACTGATCAAGTATTGCTTTTATTTCCTTGGGCTTGGGAATATCATTTAACTCAGTATCAGCTTTTGCTTCCTCGAACTCTTCTTCTATTATCTCGGAACACAGTTCAATACACTCGTCGCAGATATATACCCCCGGACCGGCTACCAGCCTTTTAACCTGTTCCTGGGATTTCCCACAGAAGGAGCATTTAAGCTGCTTCTTTTCATCGTATCTGGACATTACTTCACCCCATTTATTTTCTTCTTATCATTACTTCATCTACTAAACCATAAGCCTTAGCTTCCTCCGCTGACATAAAGAAATCCCTTTCCACATCCCTTTCGATCCTTTCAAGCGGTTGACCGGTTCTTTCACTCAATATTCTGTTAAGTTTACTTTTCGTTTTTAATAACCATTCAGCGTGAATCTTAACATCAGTAGCCTGACCACCTATACCTCTGACCCAAGGCTGGTGTATCATAATCTCGCTGTTTGGAAGCGCATACCTTTTGCCTTTTGCGCCCGCAGCAAGTAGAAATGCTCCCATGCTGGCAGCCATACCTATACAAATAGTCGATACATCGGGCTTTACATACTGCATTGTATCATAAATAGCAAACCCTGAAGTAATAGAACCTCCTGGACTATTGATATAAAGCTGTATATCCTTATCAGGATCTTCGGCCTCAAGGAAAAGCATCTGAGCCACAACAAGGCTTGCAGTAACGTCATTTACCTCATCACTCAATACTATTATTCTATCTTTTAAAAGTCTTGAATAGATATCATAAGATCGTTCCCCGCGGTTTGTAGATTCAACTACAATTGGCACTAGGCTCATGATTTCCCCTCCTGTACATTAATTTTTAAATAATTAAACAATCAAGCTAATATTCCGGGTATATACTATATATTACGATTTAACTCCCGAAATGTTTATGCTTCACTTATTCTTTCCCAAATATTTTATATAATAAACTCTCATTCTATACTAATTTTGCATTGTCAACAAGGAAGTCAATAGTCTTCCTGACAATCAGATTATCTTTTATATAATCTTTGTCTTCTTCTTTTAATCTATTTTCAAAAGCTTCCGGTTCTTCCTTGTAATTTTCCGCCAGTTTCTTAATTTCTTCCTTCATTTCCTCTTCAGATGCGTCAATATTTTCTACCTCTTTAATCTTCTCGATGACAAGCTGGGTCTTTACTTCCTTCTCTGCCCTCTCAGAGAATTGTTCTCTGAATGAACTCTCATCAATACCCTGATATTCAAGATAACTCTTGAGGTTCATACCCTGATAACGCAATCTGAGATCAAGGTCGTATACAAGGTTGTCAATTTGTCTTTCAACCATTACTCTCGGTATATCCACAACAGCATTTTCTACTACCTTTTCAATTACCTTTTCTTCAGTTTCATGCTTTGCTCTATGTTCTGCTGCTTCGGTAAGCTTTTTCCTCAGGTCAGCTTTGTATTCATCAAGAGTTTCAAACTCACTTACGTCTTTTGCAAATTCATCATCCACAACCGGAAGTTCCTTAAATTTAATTTCATTCACTTTTACCTTAAACAATGCAGGTTTTCCTGCAAGTTCCTTATTACCATAGTCTTCAGGGAAAGTTACATTAACATCAACCTCATCACCGGCATTAGCCCCTATTAACTGGTCTTCAAATCCCGGAATAAACTGTCCTGAACCTATTACAAGATTATAATTCTCACCTTTTCCACCTTCAAAAGGCGTACCGTCAATGAAACCTTCAAAATCTATTACAGCAATATCACCTGACTGTACCGGCCTGTCTTCAACAGTTACCAGCCTGGCGTTTCTTTCAACTATTCTTTTAAGTTCATTCTCAACATCATCGTCTGTTACGACAACTTCAGCCTTTTTAACTTCAACGCCCTTATATTCTCCTAGCTCAACTTCAGGCTTAACAGTTACTTTAGCTGTGAAAATAAGGTTTTCTCCCGAACCAATCTGCTTTATGTCGATCTCCGGCCTGTCAACAGGATGTATATTATTTTCTTTGATAGCTTCGTCATAAGCCTCAGGACATACATAATTTATCGCATCTTCATAGAAGACCTGTTCACCATAATATCTCTCAATAATACTTCTAGGAGCTTTACCCCTTCTAAAACCAGGTATGTTGAATTTTTTTGCATTCTTAAAGAAAGATCTCTTCATCCCTTCTTCAAATTTAGCTGCATCAACTTCTATCTCCAGCTGTACAACATTTTTCTCAACATTTTCTATTTTTACGTTCATTGGTAATTTGTCCTCCTATAAATCATTTCCGCACCATTCGTGCTCTTTAAAATTTAACTTTTACATTATAACATATTGCCCTTTTAAAGCCAATAAAAAGTCGAAAAAAAGTACAATTCTATTCCTATATTTCCAATTTTAAAGGTCTAAAATTCAGGTAATCAGCAGATACAAGTCTGAAATCTATTCCATATACATTACCTTCTACTGCATTTCTATGACTGCCACCATGCAAGTGTCCATAAACACATGTCTTAACATTATATTTTCTCATAATATCGATAAAATCCGACGGTTCACCTTTGGAATTAAAAGGCGGGTAATGTATCGCCACTACAATTCCACTTTTACCTGTTAGACTCACACTCTTTAAAGAAAGTTCCAGCCTCTGAAGTTCCCGGGCGTAAATCTTCTTGTCTTCGGTACTAAAATCACTGTCTCCCGGAGAAATCCATCCTCTGGTACCACATAGCGACACACCTCCTAAATTGAAACTATTATTATGCATGAAATTTATTGTATGCAATTCATGTTTCTCAAGGAACTTATTCAATTTGCTAATAGTTGTCCACCAATAGTCATGGTTCCCCTTAGATATAATCTTTCTTCCCGGTAGGGCATTTATAAACTTAAGATCCTCAAGAGTTTCCTCCAAATACATTGCCCAAGAAATATCCCCGGGTATTATTACTATATCCCCGTTTTCGATATTTTGTTCCCATGAATTTTTTAATTTTGTTACATATCCGACCCATCTGTCTCCGAATACATCCATGGGCTTGTCCGTACTCAGTGAAAGGTGCAAATCAGAAATTGCATAAACAGCCATAACATCCTCTCTTTAATGAAAATAATCGTAAATCTTCTGGGCAGTGCTTTTGCTTATCCCTTCAACAACTGCCAATTCTTCCACTTCAGCGGTTTTTATCCTTGATATGGAGCCAAAATGCTTTAACAAAGCTTTCCTCCGTTTCTCGCCCACCCCCTCTATATTATCCAGTTCGGAAGATTTATATCTATCCTTTCTCAATTTTTTGTTATACTCAACAGCAAACCTGTGTGCTTCGTTCTGTATGTAAGTTACAAGCCTCAGGACAGAAATATTTTCTGAAAGTTCTATTTCTCCCTTTGGTGTTACAAGCCCCCTTGTCCGGTGTTTGTTGTCCTTAACCATACCAAAAACAGGTATATCATGAATACCAAGTTCCTTTAATACTTCATTTGCAGCATTTAAATGACCCAAGCCACCATCCACAAATATCACATCAGGAAGTTTGGAAAACCCCTTTTCCACATCATATATATTATTTGCAGCTTGTAAACTCTTTTCCATCTCAGCTCTTCTGAACCTTCTATATATAACTTCCTGCATGCTGCCATAATCATTCTGTCCCTCCTGGGACTTTATCCTGAACTTTCTGTATTCTCTGTTGTTTGGCATTCCATCCTCGAACACTACCATGGAAGCAACCATTTCTGAGCTTCCGGTATTTGATATATCATAGGCTTCTATTCGCCTGGGCACTTCATCAAGTCCTAAGATTTCTGAAAGCTCTTTCAAACTCTCCCCTGTAGTCTCCTCTTCAACTTTAATCCTTCTTTTAAACTGTTCAAGGGCAACCTGGGCATTTTGTGCCACCATTTCAATCAAATAATGCTTGTCTCCCTTTTTTGGGACTTTTATATATACCTTTCCGCCTCTCTTTTCGCTCAACCACTCCTGCAGCAAATCGATTTCATCTATCTCACTCTTTATAAGTATCTCATGAGTTACAAACTCAGCGTTACTATAAAATTGTTTCATAAAGGATGCAATAAGTTCGCCGTCTTCAACATCACTCATTCCCTCAAAAATGAAGTGCTCCCTGCCGATGAGTTTTCCTCCGCGTATGAAAAATACCTGAATACATGCATCTGTCTCATCTTTGGCAAATGCTACAGCATCCTGGTCTACATCCGAAGTTGAAAGTACTTTCTGCTTCTCGGAAATATGTTTTATACTGTTTATTTTATCTCTTATTCTTGCCGCTTTTTCAAATTCCATATTTTCAGATGCCGTCTTCATCTGTTCTTCCAGGCGTTTTATTATCCTATCCTGTCTGCCGCTGAGAAAGCTGCATATATCTTTCATTACCGTCCTGTATTCCTCTTTATCCACATTCCCCTGGCAAGGTCCAAGGCATTGATAAATATAGTAATTCAGGCATGGCCTTTCCTTTCCTATGTCCCTGGGCAGAACTTTTTTGCATGTCTTCATTGGAAACAGTTTTTTCAAGATTTTTATTGTTTCCTTAACAGCTGCAACGTTAGTATAGGGTCCAAAGTATCTTCCTCCATCTTTTTGTACCCTCCGTGTCATAATCACACGGGGGTATTCCTCATTCATGGTAACTTTTATATAAGGATAAGTTTTATCATCCTTAAGAAGTACGTTAAATTTAGGCCTGTATTTCTTTATAAGGTTACATTCGAGTATAAGGGCCTCAAGCTCAGAGTCCGTAACAATATATTCAAATTCTTCTATAAGGGGAACCATTGCCCGAACCTTGGAAGATTGCCCGGATAAAGACTGAAAATATTGCCTTACCCTGTTTTTAAGAACTACAGCCTTTCCAACGTATATTATTTTCCCCTTTTTGTCCTTCATAAGATAAACGCCCGGTTTATCGGGCATTTTTCTTAATTCTTCCTGTATGTCAAACATTTTTATATTTCCCTCTTATATATTTCCCTCTATCTCTGATCCCAGGAACTCTTCAAGCTCTGAAACAGCCTTTTCCTCGTCTTCGCCTTCCGCAATTAAAACAACTTTCGTACCATTTCCAATTCCCAGGGAAAGAAGCCCCAAAAGGCTTTTGGCATTAGCCTTTCTCTCATCTTTTTCAACCCATATGCTGGATTTATAATTTGAAGTTTTTTGTATAAATACAGCTGCCGATTTAGACTGCAGACCTGTTTTATTCTTCACCTCTATTTCCTTTATTACCATCAGCTAAACCTCCTGAATTACAATTTATCATTATTGTAAGCAAATTCATAGTTAGTTTGTAAATTAACTTGTTGTGCCAGATAATGAGATAACATTGTGGAGTACTTCAGAGCCGGTTTTTAGTAGCTCTTAAGCTCAGCTCGGAACTCCTGCTATCGAAATGCCTCCACAACAAGTTAAATTATTATATATTTGTATATTATAGTTTATTTTTAATACCATTAATTATTATAACAGAAAAAACAAAATTGGCACAGAGCTACTAATAAACTATCAATTCTTTACCGTTAAGTTTGTCGTGATCTATTTCCTCTTCCTTTTCCTTTGGCACAGTTACAGTATTTGGGTTGCCATCGCTCACATATTCATTTTCCCTTTTGAGGCTTGACAGCCACCATGCCAGGTCAGCCTGAACAGGTTCTATTCCTGAGGCTCTTACCCTGTGTACAGACAGGGGATTAAAATTCCTGCTTACAGGAGATGGGTTTGGATCCCATCCTACTTCCATTATTGCTTTGTTTTTGTATTTTATACCTTCAAATTCGCCTTCTATTACATAACCCACCAATTTCTCAGACGGAAGACCATAAGGTAGTGAAAAGGTATCCATCGTATAGCCGGGTATCAGCTCTAACATCTTCTTTTGATTTCCACCTATTTGTTGCTGTATTTTTTCAGCAGTTGTAATCTCGCTCAGCTTGACATGCTCCAATGTATGGTTGCCGATTTCAAAACCTTTGTCTATAAGGTATTGCAGTCTTTCTTCCAGAGTACCCTCACCATCAAAAGTTTTCAGACCAAGATTAACAAAAAATGTACCTTTCAGTCCGAAATCAGGATGGGTCTTGTTAAACTCTTCCATAATTCCCACTGCTGACTGCTTATTTGCGACCAATTTCCCATTTTCCTCAACCAGATTAAACTGCCCTGCAGTTCCGTCATCAAATGTGAAAACCATTGGTACACAACCCGCTTCAACATCGATATTGTTATTGATATAGTCGCTTAAGCTTATAAGCCTGTAGCCTCTGTCGTAAAGCTCCTGCAGCAAATTCCTGAAATCATCAAAGGTTGTCGTATATTCCTTGTCACCGGACTTATAGGTTTCAATAAAATTGTGGAACATTACTACCATTACTTTTCCGGCTTCATTAGGCTTGAATTTAGCCAATTCCTCTTCGCTCAGCTTTACATAGGAGTTAGCGTTTCCATTATTATTACCCTCTTCTTGACCGGCTGAATCACTGTTTAAACCATCCGTTTCACTATTTGAAGAATCACCTGAGCCAGTTTCATTTGATGAATTGCTATTATCTTTAGAATTTTCACCGGATTCAGGGCTTAGTTGCTCCCCTGCAGATGAACTATCAGGCACTGTGTTTTGCTTATCTTTGTCAGTGCCTTTCTTTACCATTAACACGCAAACTGAAATAATTAATAAGCAAACAACAACAATAGAAACAAATGCCCTAGCCTTATTTTTTACCTTTATTTTCATTAGTGTCAACCCCAATTTTTGTTTATTTTTTTAAAATAAAAGATTGTTATACCTGTCAGTATAATCAAGTATAACACAGACTGTCAACATAAAATGTTTTAAAAAATATTTCATTGAAAAAATCTTTTCGAAAACATCTTTTTCAAAAAAATGCGAACTTTTTAAAATATATACACCCTATAAAAAACAAGCGTTTAAACATTTCTAGTGTTTATTATTAACATAAGCCAAACAATACATTTTGAATTTAAATGGCAGTTTTAAAGACAGTTTTTAACTGACATGTTTTCATCTATAACCAGGGTAAACTATATCCAGGCTGATTTTATTTCAAGAATATAAATCGCGAGGTGTTGTAAATTGACAAAGGATATCTACAGAAATAAAAAAGATTTTGCGCGGGAGGAATTTGCCACGGAATTGCCAAGGCCAAAAGGTGTACCCAAGCCAAGAGAAGTAAAATCTCAGAAAGCTCAGTATGAAAGTTTCGGACCCCCTGGAATGGTACAGCGTAAAGACAAAAAAGTAAAAATGGAGGATAAGTTAAAGTAAAAACGGAGGATAAATTGTAACTTATTTTTAACTTTTTAATATGAACTATTAATCTATTCATACGTCATAATATATAGGATATATAAGGTATTCCAATTGGGTTCTATTGCACGGGGGGCATTATGAGAAGGTTTTTACTCATAATTTTATGTTTAGTTATGGCATCTTCAATTTTGACCGGATGTTCTCATGCAGAAGCGTCCAACAGCCCATTATACCCCGCAGCAGTGGCATGGAACTATATTGTGTATGGGCTATCGGTTGATACGGTATCTGCTGATCTAATTGGGAAAGAAATCGGTCAGGTGCGCCGTTATATCACTTCATTTCCGGAAAAAAACGGCGATTGCAATACCGCGCCGGCAGGAAGCAAGCTCTATTCCATCAGAGGCGTAAGTGTGGAAGATGCAATAGCAATAGATGTTAGTGGCAAACTTTATAAGGCCAGAAAAGAGTGGAAGTTACATTAACTTGTTGTGCCAGTTAATGAGACAGCATTGTTCCGAGCTTTAAAGCTGTTTTTTTATTAGTTTTATCGACTATTAAGCTCGGAACTCCTGCTGTCGAAATGCTGGCGCAACAAGTAAAATCAGGCTTTTTCCATCCTCAACCTGCTGCCTTTTCCATCATCCGTATGAGGAATCACAATAAGTCTTCTGTTTATTCTGTTCCTAATTTCAGGCACATGTGTTATAAGTCCAATGACCCTCTCCTTTGAACTAAGTCTTCCCAAAGAGTCTAAAACAACATCAAGCAGGCTGCCGTCAAGGGTACCAAAACCTTCGTCAAGAAAGAAAAACTCCAAAGGACTTTGTCCTTTCAGTTGTATCTGCTTTGAAAGAGCCAGTGCAAGAGATAAAGACGTTAGAAAAGTTTCACCGCCGGACAATGACGAGACAGGTCTTAATACCCCTCCGTTGGCATTGTCCCGTATCATGAAGCCGTTTTCGGTATCTATTTCAATGGCATATCTGTATTTGGTCAACGTTCCCAGGGTCTCAGATGCTTCTCTTGCAACATACCTGAGTCTCTCCTCAGACACAAATTCAACAAAGCTGTTGCCCTTTAAAAGCTTCTGTATATGCTCCAGCAAGTCATATTTATGTTTTTGCTCCTGAAACTTTTTATTTAATTCCATCCATTTTTCAAAATTGCATTTTACTATCTTATAATTGTTTTTGGCCCTTTCAAAATCCGATATGTATTCTTCCTTCTTCGCACATGCCATCTGGTAGTTCTCACTTATATTCTGCCATTCCTCCTCTGAAATGCTGCGTTCTCCTAATTTACTTTTTATCATGCCTTTGTGAGCTTCCAGGTTAACCAGTACTTTCTCATAATTTTTAATATCATTGTTCAGTGCTTCCTGCTCTTCCTTCGACAACAGAGCTTTTTCTACTTCCTCTATTCCAATGAACCCCTTCTCCTTAAGGGCATATTGCAAATCCTGGTTTTCTTTCTCAAGGCCGGCTCTATAAATCTCTCTCTGGTTTTCCAATGTTCTGCGCATGCTTTCCGTACTGGTGAAAGTATTATCAAGATTCTTCAAATGTTCGTTAGCCTGCTTATGCTTTGCCATCAGGCTGTTAAGCCGTTCTTCAACAACTTTCAATCCAGTATCAATATCAGTATTTTCTGAAAGGTCACTAATTTTTCTCAATTTTTCATCCAACTGTGTACGCAAATTCTTTCCGTCAGACTCAGTTTCGGCAAATCTTTCGGCAAGTACACGCCTTTCCTCTGCCATTTTTTCAAGAGCTGTTCTCAAAGTTTTTATGAAAGCCTGCTGTTCTTCTTTTTGTTTCAAAAGTCTTGCTGTTTTTCTTTCATTTTCCTCCAACCTTTTTATTTCAGCCTTAAAATCCATTATCTTGTATTTTTGGGTATATTCATTATATAGTCCAAGTTTTTCGTTATACTTGCGTTTTGTTTCATCTATTGCTTTTTCAGTTTCTTTAAGATTTTCAGTAATGGCTTTTAATTCCGAATTAATCCCGTTTTCGTCCACAGTAAGTTTTGAGAGCTGTTCTGTAACGGCAGAAATGTCTTCTCTCAGCTTTTCCATTTCCTTGTCCCACTTGTCAGCCATTTCCAGTTTCATCTCATTTTCATTTTGCATTTCCGCCAGCTTAAGATTTATTTCCTCCAGTCCGGCATCTTTCATTTCTTCAGGAAAAACCGCAAGACTGTTGCTGAACTCTTTCTGTTTAAGGTTTATCTCTTCCTCCGTCTGCAATAGCTGGCTTTCCAGGCCCTTGATCTGTTCTTCCAGCTTAATAACATTGTTCTCAAACACATTATACTCTAACTGAACTTCTTCAATCAGCTTATGCTGTTCATTAAGTCTCTGCTCTACCACATGAAACTCACTGTCATCATGCATTGAGGCAGGCCTCGGATGGTGCAGTGAACCGCAGACAGGACATGGTTCATTCTCTGCCAGGCCTTTTGACAGTATAAATGCCATATTAGCTTCATACCGCTTTCTCAATTCTTCCGCCTGCCGCTTCATATCAGCCAGCTTGTCCTCCAGCTCTTTCTTCTGATGCGAAAATTCAGTGTTTCTTTGCATAAGCTGCTCAATGCTATGGACAATATCTGTTTTTCTCGCCATGGCAGTATCAATTTCTGATTTTTTTGCCTTCAGGGTATCTAAAGCAGCCCTTAATGTATGATATACACTAATACCCTCAAGTATCTCTCTTCTGTCCGCCGGTTTTAATTTTTCATGTTCACTGAGCAAAGTCTTTAAATGGTCAAGTCTTTCCTGTGTTTTTTTCTTTTGCTGTACCAGTTCCTGTTGCTTTTCAGCCAGTTTTTTTACTCTCAATTCAACGCCGTTGTGCACCGAAACCATCTTGCTTATTTCATTGCGTATGCTTTCCATATCATCTTCGAGTCTTGCACCGGCTAACACTTCATTTCTGTAATCCAGGTCTACTTTAAGCTCTTCAATATTTTTACCGAGATCCTCTTCACACTTTTCGGACTTTTCAATTTCTTCCCTCTTATGCCTTATTTCCTCATCTTTTTTCTTTATCTTTTCCTTAGTCTCAATATATTCTCTGCGGATTATTTTTAGCCTGTTTTCAAGCTCTTCACACTCTCTTTTGACTATCAAAGCCTCGTTTAAACGTGTCTTTCTTTCTATAAGTCTTGGCCTTTCCTCTTCCAGTTCATTGCATGCTTTGTCATATGCTTCCTTCGCAAGGGTGAGTTGCTCATTAAGCTGTTTTATTTGGAGTTCTACTGATTCAAGTTCTGTATTGGTCTTTTGAAGTTTTTGGGCAGTATCTCTGTATTTTTCAACAAGGTCTACAATTCCCTCAGCTCTGACAGACGCTTCATAAAGCTTCTTCTTTGAAGCAATATCCTCAGACTGTTTCAAATGCTCTGCTTCCTTTTCAGATACAAACTTCAATTCCTTTACAAGTTCCCATACTTCCTTTGCTTCATTATACTGGTGCTCAAGAAGCTTCAGTTCCATATCCAGTTTTTCCTTCCGCTCTCTAGCGTCTTTCATGTTGCTTTCAGCTTCAATGAGCACCTTCTCCGATATATCACCAAGCCCTGACATCTC
>ENA-UPAD01001685-UPAD01001685.1-bioreactor-metagenome-genome-assembly--contig:-NODE-1685-length-21288-cov-6.536900_pt1 | contig 21288 bp, 18 predicted proteins | sample MGYA00238179_ERZ772710 | MGnify/ENA primary metagenome ERZ772710 (study PRJEB29004, sample SAMN07631245) | bioreactor metagenome | isolation source: Switchgrass digestor | place: USA: Dartmouth...
CCGGCATCCCAGCCGCCAAAAAGCACATTTTCGGCAGGCGGCAAATCACCGGAAAGCCCTGTATTCAAGCCGTTTTCAGGCACTTATTTGTTTTTTACATTTGTCATCAATACCACGCACTCAACGTGGGTTGCGGTGGAGGTTTCCGTAATTGAAGAAGGTTTTGCAGCTGCGGGGCTCAACCTCTCCGGATATTCGATGTTTCTGCGGAGCATCCCCTATTGCTTTTATTGTATTTTCTGCCTGGTATTTATCCTGGAGAGCTCGCTTATGAAGCTGGAGTTCGGCCCCATGCTGCAGGCGGAGATCCGAGCCCGGGGTGGGCAGCCTCTGCGTCCTGGATCCATCGTGGAGGAGGACCTCTTTAGCGGCAGGCCGGAGAACGGCGATAAACACTTGGCGCGCATCCTGACTGCTATTTTTCCCATTGTTCTCTTATGTGTAACGGCATTCCTGTCCTTTTACATCAAGGGGCGCGCGGAGGCTGTGGCGGCGGGCAGCATAAGCCCGGACGCGCCTTTCAGCCTGGAGACCCTGGCTATTGCCCTGGGTTCGGCTGACACTATTTTTCTTGTTATGGCGGCTTCCGTGCTGGGCAGTATTGCGGCTGTGGTGCTGGGGTGCGTCTTCCGGCTATTTAGCTTGAAGGATGCCATACAGACGTGGGTGAAGGGCGCCTCGTCGCTTGTGTCCACTGTCATTCTGCTGGTGCTGGCCTGGTCTCTGTCAGATATGGTGGAAAGATTGGGCACTGTCTATTATGTGGTGGATCTCATCACCGTGAACGTTCCGTATTGGCTGGTGCCATCGCTGATCTTTGTGACCAGCTGCTGCATTTCCTTTGCGGCGGGGAGCTACGGCTGCATGTTCATAGTCATGCCCATGGCCGTGCCTATTGCTTTGGCGGTCATGTCCGAAGCCGGTATACCCATTGACGGATTGTATCTGCCGGCGTGCGCGGCCGCCGTCCTGTCCGGGGGCATATTCGGGGACCACTGTTCACCCATCACGGATTGCACCATCCTTTCCTCCATGGGTAGCGGTTGCGAAAACATGGACCATGTGAGAACGCAGATGCCTTATGCGCTGACGACCGCCGCCGTTTCCGTTCTGTGCGGTACTCTGCCTGCGGGACTTGGTGTATCCGCGTGGATTTCTCTGCCTGTCGGATTTGCAATCTTGGCTATCATCATGTATGTGTTCGGTAAGAACCCTGAAAAAGAATATCTAAAAAATCGGAAGATACTGCAGGGAATGTAAGCAGGTTATCCGCAGTACCGTAGCATTAGATCCTATGAAAAGATCGGAATATTCACTAACTGGAAGAATAAAGTTTGCGCTTGGATATTAATTTAATGTGCCTTTTGTCTATTATAGTGTGGAGGCATAAAACGAAAATTCTAACTGTATTTGCTCTGCATTAAACTGTCTGATATTATTTAGGCACCTTTTATCAGACCGGAGTTAGTAGCGTAGCCGGCCTTGCGGGAATTCATTCGGCAAGCTTGCGCGGGAGGCGCAGAATGCCGGTTCGGGCATAGCAATCGATACAGGTTTGGCTTCCGTTACCTTCGACTCGAAGGCCGCCGCATTCATCAACGGCGTCGCAGGCTCTGAAAATGTCGTTCTGGATATCGAGCGGGTGGATACCTCGATGCTGGCACAAGAAATCCGTGCGACAGTCGGAGACCGTCCGGTGTACGACTTCAACCTGACTGCCGGCAACGTGAAGCCGTTAGATGTTCCTCTGTATGCGCGAGCCGTGATACCGGTCGTTACATTCACCGTGACATGATAGACAACAGCTGGTATCTGATAACTGTATTGCCATGAAGCAGGTACTTAGGCCTTAGCGTGAAAGCGGCATGGAATTTCCATGCCGCTACTTCTTTTATGGAGCTTTGTGTAATAATCTTCAGCCTCCATATATGAAGAACATACAGGGGGTCTTTTTTTACGGCTTGCCGGCAAAATTTCAGGTTACTTTGTGGTCTTTTTGGGTGTCCCACAAGTATCTATAATACTATAAACCGAATAAACCGGACCCGTGAAAACCTTAAAACAATAAGAGGAGGTACGAAAAATGGCGCTTTCCGTTGACTCCAAGGTGAAGGAATTGTTGAAAAACGAAGCGGCGGCGGACCTTATAGAGAAGTACGCCCCTGGGTTTAAGACCAACCCTCAGATGAAGCTGGTGCAGGGGCTTACCTTCCGAAAACTCGCGTCCTACCCGCAGGCCGGCCTGACTCCGGAACAGGTGGAGGAGATTGACAGTGCGCTGAAGGCCCTGGGCGATTAACCCCGCGTTTAAAAGGGAACAGGCCGTCCCGCAGCGCGCCCCCGCGGGCTGGTCCTGCGGGGGCGGCGGTCATTGTTCGGGTTTCATTTGAAGCTTGTTTTGTATATCCAAGGCCTTAAGCAGGATTAGAAACCTGAGTCGTTCGTCGGGGTCGGACAGGTCTGTGTTCAAATCCCGTTTAATCCGTGAAATCCGTTCTATCAGCGTGCTCCGGTTGATGAAAAGCTTTCTGGCGGTTTTTGAGATGCTCATGTTGTTTTCAAGATAAGCGCGCAGCGTTTGAATGTAGCTGACCGCCGAGCTTAAATCGTGCCTGGCCAGCCTGCGCAGGCCGTCCGTAAAGTACATTTCTACGGGCAGCTTGCCCAAGGCGTTAATAATCAGCTCGGTCAGGGCGTAATTCTGGAACAGGTAAAAATGCTCCTGGGGCTCGAACAGCCTGCCGTTTTCCAAAGCGGCGCAGGCCTGGAGATAGTAGAGCTGGGCGCCGTATATATCGCTGAAGGGGTCGCTTACGCCGATATCGAAGTTCATTGAGGAAATAAGCGGTGTTATTCGTTCTCTTAGCACCTGATGGCAGTTACGGCCTTTGTTGCGGAGCGCCTGGGTCTCGATAAAGCTGACAATTGCGCCGTCGTACTCGAAGGCTACGCTTTTGGGGAATTCTTTTTCAAGGGCGCTGCACATGTAACCCACCGGCAGCTGCGCAAGGCGGCTGCTGAACTGGATTTTGACGCATATATAGACCCGGGTGCGCTGAACCGCCTCCAGAACCCACCGCTGGCCCGGAGCTATCGGCAGTCCTTCAATGACATCATGAAAGACATGGCGCAGGGCGCTTCTTTCGTTGGTTGCGGCGGAGGAATATTTTTTCAGTGCAAGTTCAACCATCCTTGCCAGGTGCTCCGCCAGCGCATAGTCGGCGGCGTGATAGGGGCGGTGTCTGTAGTCGATTGTGAGGCAGCCGTTATATGCCCCGTCTTCAAAAAGATTGACGTTGAGGGTGCTGCTGTCAAGCAGGTTAAGCAGCATCGGTTCTTTGACGTCTGTTGACAGCTCGCGGAGCTCAAGGAACTTGCTCAGCATGGGCAGGGCCAGCTCGTCCCCCTGCTTGACCGACGCTATGTTCCACTCTGCGGAGGCCAGGGAGGAATATCCGGAGTGCGCTATGTACTGAAAGCTGGCATTGAGGACAAATATGGGGTTTTTGAATATCTCCTGGCTGCAGGCCAGCATTTCCCCGACGCTCGCGCTTGTGTTAAGAATTCTGACAAGCTCCTCATTCCATTGGTCGTACTTATTGTAGATGGATGTCAGCATATTGAACAGTCTTGGCAGGTCTATCTTGGACTTGACGTGAATCACGCCGCAGCGCTCCAGGTAATAGGGCAGATATAAACTGTCGCCGACGCAAATGACGGCGGAGCCTTTTTCAATTTTCGGGCGGCTGGGAAGATGCTCTCCTTTCGCTATGTACAGATGCCCGGAAAGAAAGCTCTGTTCTTCTCCCAGGTAGTATTCGGGGCGTCCCAGATGCAGGGTTTTCTCACGGATGCCCTTGATTTCAGCGGCCAACGAACCGGGCAAGTTGAAACTGATAATGTCTGTATTTAATTTCATCAGTACCCCCCTAAATCTGACGCCTTATTAGATTTTCCTGCTGCTTCCATATTTTGATTTTATCATATGAGCCTTTAAATACAAACATTTTTGCCTAAATAATGAAATATTTGACACCCCGCAAATTGACCGGTTTTTCCGCCTTGCATATGACCTGATTGCGGGGGCGGCAGACAGGCGAAAAATCAATTTTGCATATAAAAAGGAGGTAAGCGTATGCCATTGTTGGACAGACTGGAATCTCGAAGCTGCGTGGAAACCGTATGGGGAAAACTTATCCCCGCAAAGGAAGCTTACAAGTACGCCCTGCGCCAGATAGCGTCCTTCAGCGCAAACCTGTTCCAGGTCATGCGCATTCTGGAGCCCGACTGGGAAAAGCGCACCGCCGCCATCTGCGAGATTGCGTACATGATGAACATGTCGGCTTCAAGCGAGGAGTACATGAAGGAGTTCTACGACGAGTGGAACATACCTGAATTTTGCGAGCGTTCCGCCTGGCTGGGCGCCATTTTCGGAGACTCCGGAGACGAGTATGAGAACATGGCGGGGCGCGTCATACAGTTTACCCGGAACCGGGTGGAGAAGGAGCTTGACACCTGTCCGTGGGATATTGTGGGCTCGGAGCTTTGCAACATGACGACGGCGATGTTTACCGCCAACTTTGATTTGTGCAGCGCCAGCGGCGAAAACGAGGTCGCCCTTAACATGTGCGAGGCGAGGGGCTGCGGCGACCGCCACTGCCGCATTGTGGCTGAGCGCCGCGACGTGTTCGGACTTCCAAAGCAGGGATGGCTCGAACACATGCAGACGCCGGTATTGCCGGTGCATGACACGCCCAGGGAGCGCAGCTACAGGGACGGGCAGTTGATCCGAAACGGGCTCTACAGCCAGGCCTTCGGCGAAGAAAAGAGCTTTGAGTGGGCCTACCGCTGGTGCATGGAAAAATGCTGGCTTTGGAGCGTAGGTTTCCCGCTTATCGCCATCAGGGATATGGCGAAATCTGAAGAGGAGTTCGAGAGAGTGTTCAAAATCGTCTTTGCCGCCGCCGGGAAGAACGCCTTTATCGAACCCTTTGCCATAGAAGGCATGCGTAGCTGGCTGGGAGTGCCCAGGGAGATAGGCGACAACGACCCCCGTCTGATGGGAAGCTATATAAAGAACATTCTGGACACGCAGCTGGTTCCCTGCGAGCTGGAGCGGTTTACCAAAGACGAGATACGCATTAAGGTGGACACCGAGACCTTTAACGGGCGTTTCCCGATGGCGCCTATTGAGGAGCTGACCATGGGCTATGAAATTCTCTGGCACAACATGGTGAAGACCATGGTTTCGCCCGAATGGTCCTGTTGGTTCGAGGGCAAGGACGAGGAGTTCATGTACATAAATATCGCCCATAAGGTAGACAAACGTATGGTTTGATGGAAAGGGGGCATTGAAATGCTGTTCAAACATGACGCCGCTGCCCGGGCGCAGCACCGGGCGGTACGCGAGAACGCCGGCTGGTACCGCTGGACGCACGACCTAGTTGAAGTATCCGGACCCAATTCCGCAAAGTTTCTTGACAGGCTGTTTGTGAACAAAATCGCCGCCACGGAGGTGGGAAGGGCGAAGTATTCGACCATGCTCAACGAAGACGGCAAAATCATCGACGACTGCGTTGTTTTCCACCTGGGCGAAAACCTATACTGGGTGTCCACCCTTTACGGCCCGCAATTTATAAGATGGGCGGGCGCTCACAAGGGAGACGAGGATGTAAGCTGTAAGGACATTACGCTTGATATAGACATGTACGCCGTGCAGGGCCCCAATTCGCCGCTTATCCTCAACACGTTGCTGGAAAAGCCCATAGACGGGCTTAAGCGTTTCCAGATAGAGGACAACAGAATTGGGGATATAGAAGTCAAGGTCCACCGCGGCGGCTTTACCGGGGAGCTGGGATATGAAATCTACTGCGCCAGGGCCGTGACAAAGAACGTGGAAGCCCGGATACGCGAGGCCTGCCTCAGGCACCAGGCGCCGGAAATTGACATTCTGGAGGTTTATGTCCGGAGCCTGCCTGTGGAAAAGGGGTTCGCCCTGCGGCAGGATATGTACGGGCTGACTCCCTTTGAATGCGGGCTTGACTGGTCCGTGCATTTTGACAAGGATTTTATAGGCAGGGAGGCCCTCGTAAAGGCGAAGGAGGAAGGTCCCAAATATAAGCTGGTGGGGCTTGAGTTCGAGGCGGAGTCTTACGAGGACATTTCGCAGCGTGAGATAGTCTACTGTTACGGCGTCCCCTGCGGCTTTGTCCGCACGGCGATTTATGGCTATACCGTTGATAAGAACATAGGATTTGCCGTAATTGAGGCAAAGAAGGCGGTTAATGGACAGAGGGTTACGGTGGGGCCCAACGATTCGCCCGCGGTTATTACGGAAAAGCGCTGGCTGTAAGGGGGGAGACCTTTTGAGACTAAAGGACAAGGTGATTGTCGTTACCGGCGCATCCGCCGGAATTGGCAGGGCTATGGTTGAGCGCTTCGTCCGGGAGGGAGCGAAAGTGGTGGCGGTTGCACGCCGTAAAAGCAGGCTGGACGAACTGGTCGAATCCCTCAGGAATGAGCCCGGCCAGGCGGCGGCTTTCAGGGGCGACGTGTCCAGAGTTGAGGACAACGAGGCCATGATTGATTTTGCACTTGAGAAGTTCGGGCGGCTGGATGTGCTTGTGAACAACGCCGGCATAATGGACGACAACACGGCCGTCGGCGACATGTCAGACGAGATGCTGATGCAGGTGTTCAAAACCAACGCCTTTGCGCCGATGTACGCCATGCGCAAGGCGGTGAAGGTGTTCATCGAGCAGGGGAATGGAGGCAATATCATCAACACCTGCTCCGTAGGCGCAGTACACCATACGGCGGGCATAGCCTACTGCGCATCCAAGGCCGCGGTTACCTCCGCGACTCTGAACACCGCCTTTATGTACATGGAGTACGGCATCCGCTGCAACGCCATCAGCCCCGGCGGCGTTCTTACGGAAATCCCGCTGGTTATGCCGCCGGCCAACGAGTTCGGCTTTGGGCGCACCGGCACGCTGCTAAACCATGCGCCGGAACTCGGCATGCCCGAGGATATCGCAAATGTTGCCCTGTTTCTGGCCAGCGACGAATCCAGTTTTATTAACGGCACGGTCATCACCTGCGACGGCGGCTGGACGAATCTGTAAGGGGAAAAAACCGACATTTAAAAAGAGCGGGGTCTGCAGCAAAACCAAGTTTTGCTGCAGACCCTTTATAATGCCAAGCGAAATGCTTTTACCGGAGAGCGGTTTCTATTTATAAGAATTATATCATAAATAAGAATTATATCATAAATAAGAAGCTTTGCAAAAAATTGCAAACGCGCGTCGAAGAACTCGGATTGCGGCATAGTTTTGATGGCTCTCTGGCCGCTATTTATTTTAAAGGATGTGCACAGTACGCTTTTTGAAAAATTTTCTTGTCAAATTGTGACGAATCCAGTAGAATTTTTCTTATTGCGACCTACCGGGGCCTTGTCCGGCTTATCGCCGGATTGCCATAGGTTAAAAGAAAAATTTGGAGGATATTTATGTCTGATTATCGAAATTTGTCTGGAGAGGGAAACGATGCGAAAGAAGCCGCAAAAAACGGTAGAAAAGGCGTGCCGCGCAGGTTGCTGGCTGGTTTTGCCGGGATGGGCGCTGCGGCAAAAGCCGCAGTAATAGGCGGCATCGCCGCGCTGGCGGTAATTGCCGCGTTTGGCGCCGGCATTTTTACGGACAAGGCTCCCGAAAAGAATAACGGCGGTTACACTCCCCCGTCCGAATCCGCTGAAATTGAGACCTCTTACGGGATTCCGGCTGAAAAAGGCATGGCGCTGGGAGTGGTGGTGGATAAATTCTTCCAGGACGCAGGGTTTTTCAGGGACTCTGTCTGCCCTGTCAAGATTAACGGCCGCTGGGGTTTAATTGACGAGCAGGGCGATTTTATAGTTGAACCCCGGTGGGATTACATGAGCCTTTGCTCAACTGACGGATACCTGATGGTGGCCAACAATACCGGCCAAACGGTGGTAGATGTGGACGGCAATATCATTCCCGTAATAGAATGCGGTTTTATCGACACCCGCGGGAATACAGTGGTACCCATGCAGAAATCCCTTTATTTCAATCAGGAGCAAACAGCTTACATTCAGGCCAGTTACCTGGGCGATAAACGTTTCTCTATTGCGGTTTACAAGGATGGCTCAGAGTGGAATGTCCCACATTACTACGATAATACCGGCAAGGAGATTGACCCCGTGGATTCTGAGTATGCGCCGGATGCAGAGTATTACACCTTTCTGGAAACCACGGAATAGGCAGTCCTTTTCGGAATCAAGGACAAAGACGGAAATGTGGTTCTTAAGCCTTCCTACAGCGTGGCTTACAGCGTAGGCAACGGATTCTTCATGGTCAACGAAGGCGGAATACCGGTGCTGCAATATATTATCATGGGGAATTGGAAAGTGGTTGACCAAACTGGCAAAGTGGTGCTTGAACTGGGTGACTACAACAATTTCTTGTGCGACCCTTTCATAATCTACTTCGGGCTGGGTGAATCCTTTACCCTCTATACCCCCGCAGGAGCCCTGATCGTGGGACCGGTTATGAGGCCTGTCACTGATAAGCTGAAAATATCCCGGGAAAAGCTTAGCTACCTGGTGGACTCCACCTCGGCGCCGGTGACGGGTATCGCTGTGGTTTCCAGCTGGGCGCAGCGGGGGAACATGTCGAAGGCGGTGGCCTCCCGCGCCTTGTAGCCGCGCTCGTCGAAGAGCTTAAGGTCCCGGGCGAGGGTGGCCGGGTCGCACGAGACGTATACGACGCGCTCAGGCGCCATCTCGCAGACGGTCTCGATGACGGCGGGGGAGAGGCCCTTGCGGGGCGGGTCCACCACGACGACGTCCGGCCGCACGCCCGACTCCTTCAGCCGCGCGGCGGCGTCGGCGGCGTCGGCGCAGATAAACTCCGCGTATTCTATGCCGTTTGCCGCGGCGTTTTCCCGCGCGTCCGAGACGGCCGCCTCCACGATTTCGGCGCCGATGACGCGCCCGGCGCTCTTTGCCATCACCAGCGAAATCGTTCCCGTGCCGCAGTAGAGATCCAGCACCGTCTCGAAGCCGCTCAGCTGAGCGTATTCCACCGCTTTTTCGTACAGCCGCTCGGCCTGGGCGCTGTTGATCTGGTAAAACGACAGCGGGGAGAGGGAAAAGCGCAGGGAGCAGAGGATATCCTCCACCCGGCCGTCGCCCCAGACGGTATAGAAATCGCCGGCGAGGACCGTGTTGCCGCGCGTGGTGTTGACGTTGAGCACAATCCCCGCCGCTTCGGGGCAGCTTTCACGCAGCTCGTCAATCAGGTCGTCAAGATGCGGCAGGCGGCGGTCCGCCGCCACGACGGTGATGAGGGCGCGGCCCGTCCCGAACGCGTACCGGCAGAAGAGATGGCGCACGAGGCCTTTGCCCGTCTTCTCGTCGTACGCCGGGATGCGGTGACGGTTCATCCAGCGGCGCAGGGCGGCCGCGGCGCGGTCGGACACTTCCGCCTGAATCAGGCACTTGTCCGTCGCCACGATATCGTGGCTGCGGGCGCGGTAAAACCCCGTGACGGCCTTGCCGCCCTGCTCGCCGACGTTGTAAATGGCCTTGTTGCGGTACCGCTCCGTCTTTTCAGAGCCGACGATGCCTTTGACCGGCACGTCCAGGCCGCCGATGCGCTCGAAGGCGTCCCTTACGCGCTGGAGCTTAAACTCCAGCTCCTCCTCGTAGTCTAAATGCATCAGGTCACACCCGCCGCACTTGCCGAAAACAGGGCAGGCGGGGGTCAGCCGCGCCGCGGAGGGCGTGAGAATCTGCTCGACCTTCGCGTAGCAGACGTTTTTCCCGCATTTGAGAATTTTCGCGCGGCACGTCTCGCCGCGCAGCGCGCCCTTGACAAAGACGGCGCGCCCGTCGACGCGCGCCACGCCGAGCCCTTCGGACGTGTACCCTTCGATGTAAACGGTATGCACCGTGTTTTTGGACAGGTCTGCCATAAAGATTAAGCCACCTCAATACGCGAAAAGGATTCCCTGCCGCAGATTGGCTGGCAGAAGAATCCTTTTTCTTTTTTATCACGTTTCACTCGCCGTCCGGCGCGCCGTCTTCATCCGCGCCGTCTGAATCCCCGCCCGTGCCGCCGCCGTCCGCGTCCGCATCGTCGTCGTCTTCGTATTCATAATCGTCATCATCGTCGTCGTAATCGTCGTCGTCATCAACGGACTCGTCCTCGCCGGAGGGGGCGGCCTCGTCGTCCGACAGGAGGTTTTCCGAATCTCCGCCGGGTTCGGAGGACCCGGCGGCGTCTTCGCCGCTGTCAAAGGCGGACGGGTACGAGCTGCGCTTATAGCGGCCGGTCTTCAGGCCCGTGATAAACTCGTGGATCGTCATGCCGATGACGACGGCGGAAAGCCCGATGAGCACGACGAGGATGAGAGCCGTCAGCCACGGCTGGGGCTTGTCCTCCGCGGGCGCGACGATGAGCTTTACGATGATGTAAATGAGGTACGCGCAGCCGATCAGGCGCACGAAGATGCCGGTGAGCGCCCGGTCGGCGGGGTGCTGGTTGCTCTTGCGGAACATGCGTCATCATCCTTTTCTTTGGGCGCCGCGACTGCCGGCGCGGGGAGGGTGGAGAGTGTCAGGTTGTGATTAGACTATCATATCAAAAAAGCTAAAGCAAGATTTTCTTTGCCCGCCGGCCCGCGCGGCCTTCCCGCTCGGCGGTGCGCCGGTCGATAAAGCGCGTTATCAGCGACAGCGCGATAAACAGCGGGACGCACGCGGCGCACACGATCACCGCAATGACGACGGCGCGGCCGGAGAGCGGGGCGAGGGAGAACAGGGGGCCCAAGAGCGCCGCGCCGCCGCAGAAGATGGCGACCATGGCCACGCACAGGGCGGCGCGCAGCGCGTTAAACGGCAGGCACAGGCGGATGAGCATGAGAAGCCCCACAAATCCGATGGTATACGTCGCCAGCGTAAACAGCTCCGCGTCCGCGATGCCGTAGCGCGGGGCCACGAGAAGGAGCGTCATCAGCGCGAGGAAGTTCACGAGCCCCGCCGGCAGGGCGCGCAGAAACGCGCTGGGCAGGAACGACCCGCGCACGCGCGACGTGTTCGGCTCCAGGGCGAGGAAAAACGACGGGATCCCGATAAACGCGGCGTTGTACAGCACAAGCTGCGACGGCGTGACGGGGTACTGCAGCGTGAAGATGAGGGCGCAGATAGTGAGCAGGAAGGAGAAGATGTTTTTCGTCAGGTACAGCGACGCGCTGCGCCCGATGTTGTTAATGACGCGCCGCCCCTCCGCCACGACGGACGGGAGCGACGAGAAATTCGAGTCGAGCAGGACGAGCTGCGAGACGTGGCAGGCCACGTCGCTGCCGGACGCCATCGCGATGCTGCAGTCGGCCTCCTTGAGCGCGAGCACGTCATTGACGCCGTCGCCCGTCATGGCGACGGTGTGCCCGAGCGACTTCAAAACGCGCACGAGGCGGCGCTTCTGGTCGGGCGTGACGCGGCCGAACACCGTGTACTCCTGCGCGGCGCGCACGAGCTTGCGGTGCGTCGTGAGCGTCGAGGCGTCGACGTACTGCTCCGCGCCGGGGATGCCCGCCTGCTGCGCCACGCTCGAGGCGGTGACGGGGTTGTCCCCTGAAATAACCTTTATTGTGACGCCTTGTCTGGTGAAGTATTCAAACGTCTTTATCGCGTCGGGGCGGACGGCGTTCGAGAGCACCACGAGGGCGAGGGGGGCCGCGCCGGCATCCGGCAGGTCCTTTATCGCTGCGCCGCTTTTCGCGAAAAGCAGGACGCGGCTGCCGCGCTCGGAGTGTTCCGTGATAAGGCGCGCGGCCTCGCCGCCCAGGTCAGGGAGGATTTTTTCCGGCGCGCCGAGGATAAACGTCCCCGCGCCCGCAAACGAGGCGGCGCTGAATTTCTTTTCCGGGGAAAACGGCATCACGGCAACGGCGCGGCGCTTTGCTTTCCCCGAAAAGCGGTTTTTCAGGGCGCGCATCGTCTCGTTGTCGGCCTCCATGGCGGCGACGTAATCGGCAAGCAGCGCCTCGGCGTCCTCCCGCGCGGCGCACAAGGGGATGACGTCGGAGACCGACATCGCCGTCTCCGTGATGGTTCCCGTCTTGTCCACGCACAGCACGTCGACGCGGGCGAGCGTCTCAATGCAGCCCATATTGTGCACGAGCGTTTTCTTCTGCGCAAGGCGCAAAACGCCGACCGTCAGGGCGATGGACACGAGCAGATAAAGCCCCTCGGGGATCATGCCTACGAGGGCGCCGACGGTGGACACGACGCTGTCTACCACCGGACGGGAGAGGACGGCCGACTGCTGGATGTACAGGGCGATGCCGAGCGGGATGATGAGAAATCCGATGACCTGCACAAGGCGCGTGAGCGAGCGCAGGATGACGGACTGGCTGGCCCGGCTGTGTTTCCGAGCTTCCGCCGTCAGCCGCGCGGCGTACGCGTCCGCGCCGACCTTGTCCAGCCGCGCGCGGCACGTCCCGGACACGACGTAGCTGCCGGACAGGAGCGTGCTGCCGGGCTGCTTGACCACTTCGTCCGCCTCGCCCGTCACGAGCGCCTCGTTGACGCGGCACTCGCCGGAGACGACGATGGCGTCGGCGTAGATGCGGTTGCCGGCGGTAAAGACGGCGATGTCGTCCAGCACGGCCTGGTCGGCGGGGATGGTGATAAGCTCGCCGTCCCGCACCACGGTGGCGAGCGGCTCCGTCTCGAGCTTGAGGCGGCTGAGCGTTTTTCGCGCGCGCAGCTCCTGAATGATGCCGATGGCGGTGTTGATAACGACGATGGGGAAGAACGTGAGGTTCTTAAAGGAGCCGACGAGCGCCACAAGCATCGCCAGTATAAAGAAGACGAGGTTAAAGTATGTGAAAATATTGTCGCGCAAAATCTCCGCGGTGGTTCTCTCCGCGGAGACGGGCGCGCTGTTGCCGTACCCGTTGATAAGGCGCTCGCGGGCCTGCTGGGCCGTCAGGCCCCTGTCGGCGGGAGCCTCGATCCGCGCGAGGATTTTCTGTAAGGATACGGCGCTGACTTTTTGGGAAGATGCCACGATCGTGCCTCCTGATATGCCCGCGGCGGTAAATTACAAATCAGTATTATAGCATAACCGGATTGGAAAGAATATCCCCATTTTGATTGCGCGCTCAAAACATCTCAAAAAATGATACAACCAGCCTGCATAAAGGCGCGCGCGCGGCAAATTCTATGTATACATTAAGCCGGCGGGCGTCAAAAGAGCGCGCGCCGCGGGAGATTTTGCCGGAATGGGGGAGAGGAGAATGCGTCGAGGAAAATCGGTGGCGGATTTTTGCGTGATCACCGGCGGGGACAGCGCGCTTATCGAGGCGGTTAGGTCCCGCCTGGGACGGGGCGGGGAGAAGTTTGTCCTGCGCGCCGCCGAAAAAAGCGAAGACGTGGCCGGCAGCCCCGACGTGCTGCTCGTGTCGCCCGCCTGCGCCGCGGCGCACGTGGCATCGCCCGTTTCGTGCGGGACGCTCGTTTTCCCCGGGGATTCGAAGCTGCCGGCGGCACATTTCCGCGCCGACAGCGTGGTGACGTACGGCATGTCCCCCCGCAACACGGTGACGTATTCCTCCATCGCGGAGGACAGCTGCGTCATCGCCGTGCAAAGGGAACTCAAGTCATTTCACGGCGAAACGGTGGAGAGCCAAGAGCTGCGCGTCGAGGGGGGCATGCATCCGGACACGCTTTTGGCCGTCACCGCCGCCGCGCTCGTTTTGGGCGTGTAAAAGAACGATTTATTCTAACCTTCCAAACCCGCTCATATACTTTTCACAGATATGTGACAGAAGGGGTGACAGGTTTGGAAGGGATGAACAATGCTGTTGATCTATGCGGGTCCGTGGCGGGCAGGCCGGTGTTCTCACACAAGGGCGGAAACGACAACTACTTCACGTTCCCATTAGGCATTGAGCGCCTTTCCGGCTATGTCGACACCGTCAACGTCATTGCGCGGCAGGATTTGCTGGAGAATCTGGAGGTCGACTTAAGTCCGCGCCTTGCCGTATTCGGCGAGCTGCGGTCCTTTAACAATAAACGCGGCGAAAGCGGAAACCGGCTGATTATCAGCGTGTTTGCCAAGGAGCTGCGGTTTACCGACGAGGAAGACCGCAACATCATTTTGCTGAGAGGGGCGCTGTGCAAAAAGCCGAACCTGCGCCAGACGCCGCTCGGCCGCCAGATTTGCGACATTATGCTCGCCGTCAACCGCCGGTACGGGCGCTCCGACTATCTGCCCTGCATCGCGTGGGGGCGGATGGCGGAAAAGGCGGCGGAGCTTGACATCGGCGACATGATCGAACTGGAGGGGCGGCTGCAAAGCCGCAAGTACATAAAGACGGAAAACGGCATCTCCATAGAGCGCACGGCCTTTGAAGTGTCCATCATCACCTTCGAGCAGGCCGAAAAATAAAATCCCCGCACTCTCAAGCAGTGCGGGGATTTTGGCGTTCAGGCAAGGCCAAAAAGCCGCGCCAGATTTGCGATGAGGATACACACTATCATCCCGCAGGCGGTGGGGACGAGGACGGAGACGAGCGTCCATTTCAGACCGCCCGTCTCCTTGCGGATGGTCAGGCACGTCGTGCCGCAGGGCCAGTGGAGAAGCGAAAAGATCATCATGCACAGGGCGGTCAGGCGCGTCCAGCCGTTTGCCACAAGCAGGGTGCGCAGGTCTATAAGGCTTGCCGGCTCCAGGAGCGTTCCGGCGGAGAGGTAGCCCATCAGGAGGATGGGGATGACGATTTCGTTGGCGGGAAAGCCGAGGATGAAGGCCGTGAGGATAAACCCGTCAAGCCCCATGAGGCGGCCCAGGGGATCTAAAAACGACGCGGCGTGGCTGAGAAGGCTCGCTCCCCCCACCCGGACGTTTGCCATCACCCAGATGACAAGCCCCGCCGGCGCGGCGACGGCCACGGCCCGCCGCAGGACGAAGAGCGTCCTGTCCAGCACGCTGCGCACGATGACGCGCCCGATCTGCGGGCGGCGGTACGGCGGCAGCTCAAGGTGGAACGACGACGGCAGCCCTTTGAGGATGGTTTTCGTGAGAATCCGCGAGACGAGCACCGTCATGCACACGCTAAAGACGATAACGCCCGTGAGCATCAGCGCCGAGACGGCAGACCCGCTAAGCCCTCCCGAAAGGCCGGCGAAGAACATCGTGATGAGGGCGATGAGCGTCGGGAACCGCCCGTTGCAGGGGATAAACGCGTTCGTGATGACCGCGACGAGCCGCTCCCGCGGGGAGTCGATGATGCGGCAGCCGACGACGCCGGCGGCGTTGCACCCGAGGCCGAGGCACATCGTCAGCGACTGCTTCCCGTGGGCGCAGGCCTTGCGGAAGAAATTGTCGAGGTTGAAGGCGATGCGCGGCAGGTACCCCGCGTCCTCAAGCAGCGTGAACAGGGGGAAGAAGATGGCCATCGGCGGGAGCATGACGGACACGACCCACGAGACCGTCGTATACACGCCGTCGATGACGAGGCTGACCAGCCACGGTGCGGTGTTGATGGACACAAGAAGCGACCTGAGCACGCCGCCGAGCCGGAAAAGCCCTTCCGAGAGGAGGGCGGAGGGGTAATTCGCGCCGGCGATGGTCAGCCACAAAATGCCCGCGAGGAGCAAAAGCATGATGGGGATGCCCGTCAGGCGCGAGGTGAAGAGGCGGTCGAGTTTCCTGTCGCGCTCTGTGTGGTCGGCTTTACCGAAAATGACCGTCTCCCGCGCGATGCGCTCGGCGGCGCTGACAGTCGCGGAGGCGATGCGGTCGCTTGCGGCCTCCTGCGACAGGCCGCTGCGGCGCAGCATGGAGACGGCACGCTCGATCTCGGTGTTCAGGCGCGCAGATTCCTCCGGCCCGAGCGCCGCGAGGGGTTTGACCTGGCCGGCCTCGCCGGAGAGGATGCGCAGCGCCGCCCATTTCGCGCGCGCGCCGAGATACGGTTCAAGGGCGGGGATGAGGATTTCGGCGGCCTGCTCCAGCTCCTCGCCGTACGCGATGAGCGCGCGGCGCGCCTGCGGCGGGGAGTTGACCACTTCGGCCGCTTTGTCCATCAGCGTGTCGAGCCCTTCTTCCTCGCGCGCGCTCACGCCCACGACGGGGATGCCCAGAATGTCGCTGAGCAGAGACAGGTGCAGGCTGATTTGCCGCCGCGCCGCTTCGTCCATGAGGTTGACGCACAGGAGGGCGCGGTCCGTTATTTCAAGCGCCTGCAGGACGAGGATGAGATTGCGCTCAAGGCAGGTGGCGTCCGCGACGAGGATGGTCAGGTCCGGCCCGCCGAAACAGATAAAGTCCCGGGCGATTTCCTCCTCGGCGGAATGGGCCGTGAGGGAATATGTGCCGGGCAGGTCGACGATTGTAAAGCCCGCGCCGTTGTGCCGGCACCGCCCCACGGCCACCTCGACGGTCTTGCCGGGCCAGTTGCCCGTGTGCTGCCGCAGGCCCGTCAGGGCGTTGAACACCGTGCTCTTGCCGACGTTGGGGTTGCCCGCGAGGGCGACGACGTATTCGCCCGGCGCGCGGCGCAGTTCCGGCGGCGCGGTAACTTGTGGGAGTGTGGGTGTCATAAGGCTGCTCCTTATTATGTAATATTTTGTACTTTAAGCCGCCTCCCGCGCGGAAGGCGCTTTTTATCTGCGGCATGATGGGAGCGGATTTCGGCGCAGGGCCGAAATCCGCTTGTATGCGAGGGTGAATATGTTGATCGTCAGATCAGGGTGACGAGGACGTTGTCCGACACGTCGCGCCGCAGGGCGATGACCGCGCCTCGGACGAGATAGGCGCACGGGTTGCCGAAGGGGCTCGCGTAAAGCGGATGAATCTCCGTGCCGTCGACGACGCCGAGGTCAAGCAGGCGTTTCCTCTCGGCGCCGGAGCAGGTCAGGGCCGACACGCGCGCCGGCGTCCCCATTGGGATTTTGCTCAGTGGAATCGGTTTCACGTTCATTCCTCCGTTAGATGCGGGAAAGTTTCCCTACGCTAATATATGGCGCATCGACGCCGGGTGTGCCGAATAGACTATACAAAGGAGGAGGAAGAAAAAAGTGGATTTGGAGAAGAACCGGCCGTATAAAACGGTGCGCGGCTACCAGATGGAAAGCAAAAAATCCGGCGAGCTCACGTCCGCCCTGGAGGACTATCTTGAGATGGTCTACCGCCTGTGCAGCGAAAAAGGGTACGCGCGGGTGGGGGAGCTGGCGGAGACGATCGGCGTGCGCCCGCCGTCCGTCTCTAAGATGATGGCGAAGCTCTCTGAGCTGGGGTATATTGACAGCGAGCCATACGACAGGATACGCCTTACGCCCGCCGGCAGGGAGAAAGGGAGCTTTCTCTATTCGCGGCATGAGACCGTCGCGCGCTTCCTCCGCCTCATCGGGAGCGAGAGCCTGCTTGAGGAGACGGAGCTCATCGAACACGCCCTGTCTCCCCACACCGTCCGGCAGCTGCGCGCTCTCGTGGAGTTTTTCGAGCGGGACGAGACGCTCCTGCGCCATTTTGAATCGTTCCGCCAAAAGCACCGGTCGAAATAGGCGCGCCGCCGCGCGCATGATTCAGCAGGCGCCGCATAACGCGGCGCCTGCTTGTTTTTGCGCCGGGGGCATGAACACAGGGGAAGGGGGCTTCATACACTGAAGTGGCGGCGCCTTTGAGGAGTCACCGCCGTGACTGAAAACGCTTGCGTCGGGGCCGCTTTGACCCCAAAGCCGCGTTGTGCGGATAAGCAATGCTGGAGGTAAGTTATGAAATCCGATTATCGCTTTAGCAGTTGGAAATATGCCGATGAGTGCGGCGCCGACGGGATGAGAATGAAGATTTACTCCCCGTCTTATGATAAAAGCTGCTATGAGCCCCTGCGCTTTAAAAAGCAGGATTTCTGTTGCGAAAAGAAGCCGGAGTTCCCCTGCTTTGAGAAGAAGCCTTGCTGGGACCACAAGCCCGAATATCCGTGCTGGGATCATAAGCCGGAGTTCCCGTGCCGGGAGCACAAGCCGGAGTGCCCGCACTTTGAAAAGAAACACTGCCCGAAGTGCTTCCCCTGCTTCTGCTGCCCCTGCCGGTTCAAGTTCCCGTACCCGTGCCCGATGTATAAGCCGGTAAACACACTGCCGGACGGCGTGCCGATTGACGGCGCTTTCCCGCCCGGCGGACCGCAGCCCGTATAATTAAAAGACATCGCTTCGGCGATGTCTTTTTTTATGCCGGACAGCGCCCGTTAACCGACGTGGCGCATCGTTCATAAACTGGAGAGGACGGCACATATCCAACATCGCGCTCTTTGCTTTTGGACGAACGCGTGTCGTCTGCAGCGCTACACACACGAAACAATCCAAGTGATAACCGCAATTGCGGATTACGGTGCTTTTCAGCTGGAGGTAAATATATGAGAGACTATTGGAATCCTTATTGGGATTATGATTGGGGGCGCGGCTGCTATTGCGATTGGCATCTTTCCAATTGGAATTACCCCGATCCAAGAACGGCGGCGGCGCAGAGAAATAACGTATCCGATGTACAAATGAATGTCCACAAACACTTCTACGGATGCTATAGCTGCCAGTACTGGCCGTGCTGCCCGTTCCCGTGCCCGCCGGGACCGCCCGGCCCGCCGGGACCGCCCGGTCCGCAGGGCCCGATTGGCCCGCAAGGTCCCATCGGCGCGCCCGGCCCGACCGGCCCGACCGGCGCCACCGGCCCGCAAGGTCCCATAGGCCCGCAGGGCGCCATCGGCCCCACCGGCCCGACAGGTGACACCGGCCCCGCCGGTCCCACCGGCCCGACGGGTGACACCGGCCCCGCCGGTCCCACCGGCCCGACGGGTGACACCGGTCCGACAGGCCCGACCGGACCGACGGCTCCCGAGAGCTTCATCCGCGGCGTGCAGGCGCAGCTGACGACCTCGGCGGACACCACAATCCCTGCTGGCGCGCCTGTTGTCTACAACGTTGTCATCGAAGACAACTCCGGCGGCGCCATCATCTACAACCCGGCAACCGGCGAGTTCAGCCTTGAAGAAGGCGTGTATTTCGTCACATGGACGCAGTCGACGGACGGCGCCGGCCCGTCCACGCAGGTTATCTTTGAGCTGCAGCTCAACGGCGGCACCGTTGCCCAGAGCTCGTCTCTGGCCTTGACGGGCCTGCTTTCCGGCTCGGCTCTCGTCAATGTGACCGTCGCGCCGGGTGTGCTGAGGCTCATCAACGCGACCGGCCAGGACGTCTTCCTCGGCGCCACGGCGATTCAGGGCAACATCGTCATCTACAAAGTCGGCCCGTAAACAATCTGGAAAGCGGAGACTTCGCGTCGAAGTCTCCGCTTTCTTTGCCGCTGGAACATGCAGATATGCATTTTTCATACAATGGGATGGCTCAGTAATGCTCAAACTACAAATCCACCATGTAGGTCATGGCTTTGAGCAGTGTGAGCAAGGAGGAGACTATGAGCAACGTAGCATTACAGCTTCAACGCACCACCGCCGGGTCCGTTGGACCCAACGATGCCGTTATATTTGACAGTGTTGTCTACGATTCAGGAAGCATCATCTACGACCCGTCAAACGGGTTGATTACGTTCCTTGAACCCGGAAGATATGTGGTCAGCTGGACGGTAGCCACTCAGTCCGCGGCGACGAGCGCCGGCATCACATTTGGGCTGACTCAGATACCCGGCCTGCCAATTCTCGGCTCGACACCGACAAAAACTGGCGAAGTCGTTGGATACGGCATTTTCAACGTTTCGCCGCTTGACGGCCTCTATCTGGCCAACCTGTCATCCACGACCGTCTACTACGCCCAGGTCCCGATAACGGCTTCCCTCGTGATCGTAGAGGACGATCCGCCGGAAGTCGGCCCCACCGGCCCGACGGGCGAGACTGGTCCCACCGGTCCGACGGGCGACACCGGTCCCACGGGTCCCACTGGCGACACCGGTCCCACGGGTCCCACTGGCGACACGGGGCCGACCGGACCTACAGGCGACACGGGTCCCACCGGTCCGACAGGTGATACCGGTCCCACAGGTCCGACAGGTGACACCGGCCCCACGGGTCCGACAGGCGACACCGGTCCCACAGGTCCGACAGGTGACACCGGCCCCACGGGTCCGACAGGCGACACGGGTCCCACGGGTCCGACAGGCGACACGGGTCCCACAGGCCCCACCGGCCCGGCCGGCTTCCTGGAAGGCGTCATGCTGTCCCTGGCAGGCGCGACCACGATTCTGGACGCGGATCCCGTCATCTTCACCGCCGTTGAGGTGGATAATTCCGGCGGCAACATCACCTATAATGCGGCCACAGGTGAGATCACGATCAACGAGGAAGGCGTCTATCTCATCACGTGGTCCCTGTCCGTGGACGGTGCCGGCGCAAGCCCGATTGCCCGGTTCAACCTGGCGCAGGACGGCAATCTCATGATGTCCTTCACCTCGACGGCAACCCAGACTTTAATGTCCGGGTCGGCGCTGATTGAGGTGCCGCCTGGCGGCAGCGTGGTGACCCTTGTCAACGACTCGGGCGACGACGTTCAGATTGCCGCTACGGGAGGGTTCCAGGGCAACCTGACCGTCACGCGCGTCGGCATCTAACCGGTCCGAAAACGCAAAGCGGGGGCTTATTTATGCCCCCGCTTTTTCATGAAAACACTCCGCCTGTCGGCGACATATAATGGGATGGCTCAAAAGCGCAAAAAGAACCATCCTTTTCCTTTTTTATGCGGCGTTTTGAGCAGCTTCGGACAAGGAGGAGACTATGAGCAACATCGCATTGCAGGTTGAACGGCTCGCAGCCGGGTCGGTCGGGTCCGGCGGCGCCGTTTTGTTTGATAACGTACTATACAGCGTGGGAGGTATCTCATACAACCCGGCGACAGGTGTCATTACCTTCCTGGAAAACGGTCGCTACGCCGTCAACTGGTTTGTGGCGACCCAGTCGTCGCCCTCCAACATCGGCGTCGCGTTTGCCTTGGTCAGCGACGCCGGAGATGATATCGTGGGAAACGCGCCCGATAAAACGGGTGAAGTTGTCGGTTTTGGAATTATTAATGTCACAACGGCGCCTGTGGAACTTAGGCTCGTAAACGTCTCAGGCGCAGACGTCTATTATGGCGTACAGGTGCCTGTCAAGGCGTCCCTCGTCGTTGTGGAAGACGATATGCCGGAAGCCGGCCCCACCGGCCCGACGGGCGAGACAGGTCCGACGGGTCCGACAGGCGATACCGGCCCGACG
>ENA-UPAD01001718-UPAD01001718.1-bioreactor-metagenome-genome-assembly--contig:-NODE-1718-length-20828-cov-127.469504_pt1 | contig 20828 bp, 23 predicted proteins | sample MGYA00238179_ERZ772710 | MGnify/ENA primary metagenome ERZ772710 (study PRJEB29004, sample SAMN07631245) | bioreactor metagenome | isolation source: Switchgrass digestor | place: USA: Dartmouth...
CAGCTCAAGCAGCTTTAAAACCTCATAAACGCCATGGGAGCTACCATTAAAGGTTGAGGGGCGCGGCACTACGAGGTCAGGTAACTGTTGCTGAACGAAAACAGCTTTTACTAGGTTTGACCAGAAAAACCTCGGGGAAGGCAAAAGCCCGCCCTCCCCGAGTATAGATTTTGAATTCAGCTCCAACGATGAAACTGCTTCTTAAGCGTCTCGGCTTATACTATTGCTTCCACTCAAGCCTTAGCCAGCTGCCGTAGTGCAAATACCCGAGGGTCGGGTCTTTAATCTTGAATTTCAATATAGCAGTTTAACTAAATAGAACGATCACCTTACATTCCATGGGCGTAATTCTATTTAAATACCAAAACGAAATGCGCATAGAAAGTTTATTGAACGCGTACTGAGGGCATAGGCCACAAGGTCATTAAACCCCACTAATTTAGTTCTCTTGAAAAACGCATTTTAAGATATATGGCATATATCGTTTTGCAAAAGAACGAATATATGATAAAATCGTTCTACGACAGAACGAAAAAAGGAGAATATCATGACCTTGCAAGAGTTGCTATCAAAGCTGCAAGAAATACAGGCCCGCCTTGTTTTAAACTTGCCGAAGCGTTTGCGACCATATTTCGACGCCCTTGACCTGTCGGCCAGGGGGTTGCTTGTGCTGGGCCCCAGGGGCGTGGGAAAGACGACGTTAGCGCTGTCAAGATCAAAGGGAATGCTTTACATCCCCGCAGACAATCCCTTGGTGGCACCCTTCAAGCTATGGGATATATGCGAGGCGGCCTTCGGAGCCGGCTACGACGGCGTTATCATAGACGAGTTGCATTACTCCCGCGAATGGGCCGTACACCTAAAGGCGCTTTACGACGCCTTCCCCGGCAAAAGGATCTGGGCCACCGACAGCAGCAGTGCATCGCTTGAAAGTGGCGTTTCCGACCTATCGCGCAGGTTCGTTCAAATCAAGGTTCCCCTTCTTTCGTTCAGAGAATTCATCGCCATAAAATACGATCACCTCTTTCTCGTGATCGACCCCTTCAACCCGGACATGCCCTCGGTCCAGGGCGTAATAAATGCCATAAACCCGCTGGCGGCCTTCGGGGAATATTTGCGCCAAGGGCTTCGACCATTTTTCCTCGAGGGACATTACGCGGAGAGGTTGAAAAACGTGCTGGACAAAATGTTATTCTCGGATGTGCCCTTTTGGACGCCACAAATCGCAGAAAACCACCTTCGGCTCATGCAGGCAATAATTGGCCATCTTGCCATGTCGCCAATTCCTGTAATTAGCGTGGAGTCACTAACGCGCGAGTGGGGTGTCGGGAAGGTAAAGCTATACGATCTCATTGAAGTAATGACGCGTATATGCCTTATTCGCGTCATCAAAAGAAAAGGCGCGGCTTCCAAGCTTCACCTTCGAGGAGCGAAGCTCTTTTTCTACGACCCGTCGACCTACTATGTCTTAAACGGAAACTCGGCAAACGTGCGAGAGGCATTCGTCGCCTGCTCCTTTGAAGAAGCAGGTAGAAGCGTCTTTGCAGCAGATGATGAAAGGATCTGCGACTTTGTCGTCGACGGCGTAACTCTGGAAGTCGGCGGCAAGAGCAAATCGGGCAAAGCCGCAGACTTCGTAGTAAGAGACGGCCTTGACGTCCCCCTGCCTGCCGTGATTCCCATGTGGCTACTTGGGATGATGTATTAAGCGAAACTCTGAAGACAGGGCCTTAAGCTTGCAAACCAAAACAGGATTTTGTTTAAAACTTACTGCCTAAGCACCCTTAAGACTTCGCTCTTTGAAACAAGATTACCAGCTAAAGTAAAATTCAAGATTAAAGATCCGACCCCAAGACCCGTATTGCGTTAAGGACGGCGATTAGCGTGACGCCCACGTCGGCAAAGACCGCGGCCCACATGGAGGCTATACCCAGGGCACCTAAGCCTAAGACGGCGCCTTTGACGCCCAATGCGATGGCGATGTTTTGTCTGGCTATGCTAAGCGTTCGCTTGGCAATTTTAATGGCTGCGGGGACTTTCGAGGGCTCGTCCGTCATTATGACCACGTCGGCTGCCTCGATGGCGGCGTCCGACCCAAGCCCTCCCATGGCGATGCCTACGTCTGCCCGCGCAAGCACGGGGGCGTCATTTATGCCGTCTCCGACGAAGATGAGCTTTCCCTTCGCGGATTTGCCCGCCATGAGGTCCTCCACCTTTTGCACCTTATCCGCGGGAAGCAGCCCGCCGTAGGCCTCGTCGATGCCAAGGCTCATAGCCACGCTTTCTGCTACGGACTCTGCGTCGCCCGTAAGCATTACGATCCTTTTTACCCTTTGGGCCTTAAGCTCACTGACAGCTTTGGCTGCGTCTTCCTTGATAACGTCTGCTATTACGATATAGCCTTTGTATTCGCCGTCGACCGCGACGTGAACGACCGTTGCAGCATCGCCGGGATCTTCGACGGTTATGCCAAGCATCTGCATGAGCCTGGCGTTTCCCGCTGCGACGAAGCGGCCGTCGACGATGGCGGTGACGCCCTGCCCAGGTATTTCTTTGACGTTTGAAATGAGTGCGGCGTCGATTTCTTTGTCATAGGCCCGCCTGATCGAAAGGGAGACGGGATGATTTGAAAAGCTTTCGGCACAGGCGGCAAATTTTAAAATTTCTTCATTATTATATATGCCTTTTGAGACGACTTCTTGTACCTCGAAAGTGCCCTTGGTGAGCGTGCCGGTCTTGTCGAAGACGGCAACTTCCGCGTCGGCCAGCGCTTCCAGGTAGTTGCTACCCTTCACGAGGATGCCCTTTCTTGCAGCGGCGCCAAGCCCGCCAAAGAAGCTCATAGGTATGGAGATCACCAGCGCGCAGGGACATGAAATCACGAGAAAGACGAGCGCCCTGTAGACCCAATCGCCAAGGGCTGCGCCTTCAAGTGCAAGAGGCGGGACGATGGCTATGAACGCCGCTCCGCCCACGACGGCAGGCGTATAAAAGCGGGCAAACTTGGTGATGAAGTTCTCGGACCTCGACTTTTTGGCGGCGGCGTTTTCAACTAAGTCCAGGATTTTGGATGCCGTCGATTCGCTGGCATTTTTTGTGACACGAGCGACGAGCAGGCCGTTTAAATTGATGGCCCCGCTTAGCAGTTCGTCTCCTTCTCGGATATCTTTGGGCATCGATTCGCCCGTCAACGGCGAACTATCAAGGGTTGAGCTGCCCTCCACGACCACGCAGTCTAAGGGCACCCTCTCGCCTGGTTTTATGACGATGACGTCGCCAATGTTTACTTCGTCGGTATCGACGCGATCTATAACGTCGCCTCGTTTAAGGTTTGCGTAATCGGGGCGTATGTTCATCAGCTCGGCGATGGACCTTCTGGACTTCTCCACTGCCCTGTCCTGAAATAGCATGCCGATCTTGTAAAAAAGCATCACGGCGACGGCTTCGTTGTATTGTCCGATGCAGAAGGCCCCTACGGTTGCAACGCTCATCAGGAAGTTTTCGTCGAATATCTGCCCGCGCGAGACGTTTCTTGCCGCCCTTAAAATCACGTCACCGCCGGTTACCGCGTAGGCAGCCAAAAAAAGCAACAGCCGGGCTGCGTTTTCTGCCTCCAGTAATACGGCAAAAAGAAAAAGCCCCAAACCTATAGCTATCTCGGCGATCCTTCTTTGGTGCGGCTCAATAGGCATCGCTAAGCCTTCTTTACCACCACGTCCGGCTCGTATCTTGTAACGATCCTTTGTGCTGCCTTGATGATGTCGTCAAATCTGGCATCGTCGCCTTCGATGACCATCTTAGCGGTCATGAAATTAACGGATGCGAAGTTGACGCCCTCCAAGGCCTTGATCTCCCTTTCTATCTTTTCCGCGCAGTTTGCGCAGTTTAACCCCTCGAGCTTAAATGCCTTTTTCATGCCGACGCCTCCTTTTATTGGACATAACGCTTTTTAGCTTTACAATTGAATGTATCTTCAACTGTCAAGGCAATTATAGTTGAGTGAATGTTCAACTGTCAAGGTCGTAAGGCCCCTTTTAAGAAAATGTCGGCGGAAACGTGCGAGAAACGACGAAGCATGGCGAAGATATCCGCTTTTTCAACGTTCGGGTTAATGATAGAATACAATCGACCGATACTTGCAGGGGCATTATATCCTTCTGGTAGGGTTACCAGCTACAATTTAGTCAAACGGAGGCATGGCATGAAAAAGGACGAAATGGTCTGCGACTGCGACGTGATCCACGAGGAAGTGGTCGACGCAGTCAGGAAAAAACTGCCCGACGAAAGGGAGCTTTACGATTTGTCGGATTTCTTCAAGGTCCTGGGCGACAGCACGAGGGCAAAGATCATGTGGGCCCTCGACGAAAGCGAGATGTGCGTCTGCGACCTGGCCGTGCTCTTGGGCATGACGAAGTCCGCCGTTTCCCATCAGCTGCGCTCGCTTCGGGAGGCAAACCTCGTAAAAAACAGGCGCGAGGGGAAAAATGTGTTCTACTCCCTCGCCGACGACCACGTCAAACAAATATTCGAGAAGGGCCTTGAACACATCCGCGAGAAGAAAGACTAAATTCCCAGTTCCCGGGGTCGGTTCTTGGGGTCGGATCTTTAATCTTGAATTTTTTCAGTTCCCGGGGTCGGATCTTTAATCTTGAATTTTTTCAGGGGGGCGTTCCTGGGGTCTGATATGACCCCGGTGCTTATACGTCTAATGCCTGTGGCGTAGCTTTATTTATGATTCCTTTCGCCCTGACCTTGCATCCAATTGCCTCAAGATGGCATGAAAGCAGGTTCAAAGCTTTTTCTACGTCAGGCGCGTCGGATTCCCGGGCTGCATCGACGAAAAAGAGCGCTTCTTTTGTATCGGTCGTAACGGCGCATAACCTGCTGTCGCGGTGATTCCACAGCCAACAGCAAATCTTTTCTTCGTCGGCGTACACGATGTGGGTGCCTTTTACGGTAATTTCCTCACCTGAACCGAGGGGAAGAAATATCTCACCTTCTTTGCCATATCTCAGCGTGAGGTCGCCTTTAAGTTTACGTACATCATAAGCTCCCATGGGAAGCAGCGTCATGACGGAGACGCAGTTATAGCAATCGACCACGCTTGAAACGTTCCATATGTTTTCACCCTTGATGACGCGCCTCAAAAGCGCCTCCAAAGAACAACGGTAGCTGCTGGGTTTAACGCCCATGTCGCTGTAGATCTTCCGCCAGTTTGCGATCCTCGGATGTTTTGACAGCTCCTCTGTTTTAAATAAGCCATGCTCTTGCACGATTCGCGGCAGATTTTGCTTTAACGCTTCCACGTAGTCATTTTTCTCTTCTACTACCACGCAAGCATAAAGCCAACCAATATGGGTGCCGGGATAATTTTCCAATATCTCCGGTGCAATCGTGATCTTCATGATTTCCTCCTGTTAGAAGTTCGTAACTGGGGTCACATCTTTAGTTTTGAATTTTGGCATTTTCGGACACCTCCGTTAACCTTTAAAGGTGTTCAGCCGGGAAATTCAAGATTAAAGACGTGACCCTAATATAATTTACCGCCCAAGTAGCTTTAAAACTTCATCCTTGGATTTGGCGTCAAGTACAGCTTCGGCCGCGGCATCAAGCTTGGATTCGTCTGTGACGGAGCGGATCATCTTTTCGTCAGATGATGACAAACCGAATTTTCGGCGCAACAGTCTTATAAGCAGATCTTGTTTGCCTTTGATTTCGCCTTCTTGTTTACCTTGTTTTATCAGCTTCTCTGCCAGAGATGGCATGAGCTCTTCACCTCCAAGTTCTTTTACTATCCGTTGCATGGTGTCTTGGTCTACATCAAGAGTATAATACAAATAAAGAAGAAGTATTATCTTTTCCTCTTTGGACAGTTCTGCTATAACAGCTACACCTTTAATGTTTTCTATATCTCTCATGGCGACAAGCTTCATTAATTGCAGACTTTTATATAAAAAAGGAGTGGTTTTTGCCTTTTCTTCAATTTCCTCGTTAGATAGTTTGGTTAGATCCACTAATACGTAGTTGAACTCAGGGATGTAAGGTTTTATGGATTCGTTTAAGCTGTCGAACTGCCCTTGAAAATGGGTCGTCACGTTCCAGCTTGAAGAACCGTGATATACGACTACGGGAATTACAGGTGTCAGTGGTACATTTTTCTTTCTCTGCTCGTCCCACGTTACGGTCATATAGCTTAGTATTTGAAGTAAGACTCCGGGGTCAGGGTATGACTTATGCTCGAATACGAAGTAAAGCTGTCCTTTAGTATTTGATATATGGCATTCTACGGCTATGTCCATGTAATACTTGTTGTAGCCCTTGATCTTTTCTGTTGGAATGAGCTTTATTTCCTTTAAATCTATCTGGCTTGAAATGTCTTTGGGTAGAAATTCCTTTATGAACTGTCTTACGTTTGCTTCGTCTGACATTACCCTTTTAAAGAGCCTATCGTGGGGGTCTTTGGGCGTAAGGTCGTCTTTTGGCACAACGGAAGCCTCCTTTAAAAGAAAATGGGCAATATAATTTATTTTTTCGTAGCCGAGAATAACACCATTAAGTCTGCTAAAAATCAGCATATGTTGTATTACTTGCCGATGATATCACAAAAAATGTCGAAGGTGACTTGATCTTCAGTCTAAATTAAGCCTTTGGAGCATTTAAAGGGAAATTAGGTATTTTCGTCAGCTTCATTAACTTTTTAAATTAAGATTCAAGACTTGAAACCCAAGTCTCGTCATCTCGGCCTAAGCTCGAGTGACGGACCCCAAAAGCCACACTCCCGTCTTATTTTTTATTATATCATATTGGCTCAAAGGGCCTACCGTTCATTTAGTGGTTTTATAATGGTAGACCCTTAAATCCTGCGATATGAAATGACAATAAAATAATAACCTTAAAGTTTTAAGAATTCATCGACAGAAATGCCGACCTGGCGCAAGATGTTCTTCAAAGTTCCTCGCTTCAACTCTTTATGATCCGGTATAGTTATGGTCATTTTAGAGGGCTTCTCTCTGCGTAATATCATATGACTTCCCGATTGCCTAACGAAGACAAAATCAATCTTCTCCAGCTTTTTCGCTACATCTTTTCCCGAGAGGTTAGGCAGTTTGCTCATCAGAAAGGGATATCTCTACAACATCGACAATAACATCGCTTTGTGGGATTTCATCGCCAAATTGCTCAGAAACTTCTATCCACCCCTTGATGGCTTCCTTCACATTCGCAAGCGCTTCTTCGTAGGTATCGCCTTCGCTAATGCACCCAGGAAGCGAAGGGACATACACAGTATAACCGCCCTCTTCCGCAGGCTCGAAGATAACTTTATAAGCTCGAGTTTTACCCATCGTCTCAATACCTCTCTTCAATCACAGTCACAAGCTTACCCCCCATTTATGGGATAACTGGGGTCGCATCTTTAGTTTTGAATATTGGCATTTTCGAAAACTTCCGTTACACCTTTAAAGGTATTCGGCCGGGAAATTCAAGATTAAAGACCCGACCCCAATACAATTTACTGCCCAAGCAGCTTTAAAACTTCGTCTTTGGATTTGGCGTCGAGCACGGCTTCGGCCGCGGCATCAAGCTTGGATTCGTCGGTGACGGAGCGTATCGTCTTTTCACCAGAAGATGACAGGCCAAATTTTCGGCGCAACAGCCTTATAAGCAGCTCTTGTTTGCCTTCTACTTTGCCTTCTATTTTGCCCTTTTCTTCGCCCCTTTTTTCCCCTTGCTTTATCAGCTTCTCTGCCAGAGATGGCATGATTTCTTCACCTCCAAGTTCTTTTACTATCCGTTGCATGGTGTCTTGGTCTACGTCGAGAGTGTAGAATAAATATAGGATCAGTATTATCCTTTCCTCTTCGGACAATTTTATTATAACAGTTATCCTCATGATTCCTTCTATGTCATGTAAGGCTACAAGCTTCATTAAAAGCAGGCTTGCCATCAAAAAGGGCGTGTCTTTTGCCTTTTGTTCTATCTCGTCGTTGGGAATTTGAGTCAAGTCTACTAATACGTAGTTGAACTCAGGGATGTAAGGTTTTATGGATTCGTTTAAGCTGTCGAACTGCCCTTGAAAATGGGTAGTTACGTTCCAGCTTGAAGAGCCGTGATAGATTACTACGGGAATTACAGGTGTAAGTGGTACATTTTTCTTTCTCTGCTCGTCCCAGAGTATTGTCATGTAACTTAGTATCTGAAGTAAGACTCCGGGGTCAGGGTATGACTTGTGCTCGAATACGAAATAAAGCTGTCCTTTTGTATCTGCTATTTTGCATTCAACTGCTATGTCCATGTAGTACTTATTGTAGCCTTTGACCTTTTCTGTGGGAATGAGCTTCATTTCCTTTAGGTCTATCTGGCTTGAAATGTCTTTGGGTAGAAATTCCTTTATGAACTGTCTTACGTTTGCTTCGTCTGACATCACCCTTTTAAAGAGCCTGTCGTGGGGGTCTTTGGGCATAAGGTCGTCTTTTGGCACAGGTGAAGCCTCCTTTGCGTTGAAAGTAAATGACGTAGTTTATTGTACATGAAAAAGCATAACCTTAAAACTGTTGGCAGGCCTTTAAAATACCCGGCAGGCTTTAAGACTATAGGACAAGCATTCTATGTATCCGTCGGGCATAAGAATGCTGGCATAAGGATGCTGGTCGACTAATAGCTAACTGGGTAACTGGGGTCACATCTTTAGTTTTGAATCTTGGCATTTTCAGAAACCTCCATTAACCTTTAAAGGTATTCGGCCGGGAAATTCAAGATTAAAGATCCGACCCCAAATATTTACGACCCCAAATATTTACCAAATATTTTTACGACCCCAAACATTTTTATAATTCTCATGCTATTTTTCCTTTCTTTCGCGGCGAAGTTCTTTTATCATGGCGACTACGTCGTTTGTGTCTTTTAATCCAGCGCGTTTTGCCTCGCCGGCAAAAGTGGCCTGTGCCTTCCTTAAGGCCTCCATCGATGCATTAAGAATGTATATCTTTCCTTCTTCCTCGACAAATAAGATCTTGTCGCCCTCCTTGACCCCCAATTTGCGGCGTATATCGATAGGAATGGTAACCTGCCCCTTTGAGGTGATCTTTGCGATCTCCATATCCTATCCCTCCCTTCTGATTAATGAAATCCTTACTTTCCTTATATTTTTAGTATACTCAAACTGGAGGGAAATATCAATAGTCTGATCTTATACTTTTCCCACATTAGGTGTCTTAACGTCATTGTTGTAACGATTGCGGGGTTGTGGGGTCACATCTTTAGTTTTGAATTTTGGCATTTTAAGAAACCTCCGTTCCACCTTTAAAGGTGTTCAGCCGGAAAATTCAAGATTAAAGATCCGACCCCAAAACTGACGACCCCAATACCGACCGCAATATTTCCATGAACCTAGGCACTACCTCGTAAATATCGCCGATGATCCCGATGTCGGCGTATCTGAAAATGGGAGCCGACGGGTCGAGGTTTATGGCGATGATTACCTCGGAGTCCCTCATTCCCGCCAGATGCTGCGGGCTTCCCGAGATACCGCAGGCGATATAAAGTTTTGGCTTGACCGTATTGCCGCTAAAGCCAACCTGATGTTCCTTTCCTATCCATCCTTCGTCCACCAGGGGCCTGCTTGATCCGACGACTCCTCCCAAAAGCTTTGCCAGCTCTTCAAGCATTTTGAAGTCCTCCGGCCTTTTAAGCCCCCTTCCGCCCGATACGATGACCTCGGCGTCGGCAAGGCCTATGCCTTCGATGATATGTTCGCTGATGACCTTCCAGGAAGGGTCGCTTGAAAGCGGCGTCATGTTGACAACTACGCCCTCCCTATTTTCGTCCTTACTGGCACGCTGCATGACCTTGTATCGCACCGTCGACATGCTGGGAGTGGTCTTGGTCTTTATGTGAGCCAAAATATTTCCCGTGAAGGCCGGCCTTGTCTGGATAAAGGTGCCGTCTTCGTCTATGGAAAGGTCCGTGCAATCGGCCGTCAGTCCCGTCTGTAAATCTGCGGCAACTCTAGGGGCAAGGGACCTTCCTATGTGCGTCGATCCAAAGAGGATGGCGTAAGGGTTTATCTTCCTCGCCAGGGCAACCAGATTTGCCTTATATAAAAACGGGTCGTAATTGTAAAAGGACGGGTCATCAAACAGGTAGACCTTCTTTGCGCCGTAATAGATTAACTCCTGCGCTTCGCCCCTTACATTGCTGCCTAAAAGCACAGCCGAGACCGTAAGGTCGCGGTTACCGCTTAACTCAATGGCCTTGCCCAAAAGCTCAAAGGCGACGGGGTGAACCCTACCCCTGCGCTGCTCGGCAAAGATGAGCATTTCCCTTTTATCGCTAACGGTCATATCAATCCCCTCGATTCAAGAACGGCCATGATCTCCTTTAATCCCCTCTCGGGGTCCTTGTATATTCGACCATTTCTTTGCCCCTCTTCGGGCACTTCTATCTTGTATACCCATGTCGGGGACCCGTTGAAGCCCAAAAGGCCTTCGTCGGCCTCGATCTCCTTGGCATCCATCTTTTTTACCTGGGCCTTTCGGGCATTGAGCTTTTCCCTGAACCCCGGGAGGCGTGGGGAGTTTATGTCCTTGGTGACGGAGACGACCAATGGAGGGCTTGCCTCCACCTCGTATATCATGTTTTCGAGCTCTACCCTTGCCTTAAATTTTCCATCTTCGTAATCTAACCTTGACGTATAGGGCAGGTAGGGAATCCCAAGTCGCTCCGATACCTCGCCTCCCACCTGTCCCGTGTCGCCGTCAACTGTCTTTTCGCCGCAGATCACTATGTCGAAATCGCCCATGGCTTTTATCGCCTGCGAGAGGGCGTAAGAGGTCGCCAAGGTGTCAGAACCCGCAAACTTCTTGTCGGTGAGCAAAATGGCCTCATCGACGCCACGCGCTATGGTGTCCTTGAGGGCCTGCTCCGCGTCGCTCGGGCCCATGGATATGGCGGTCACCCTTCCACCATGGCGCTCTTTAAGCCTCACGGCCTCCTCTATTGCATTGAGGTCAAAGGGGTTGATCTCCTGCGGTGCCGAACTCCTGTCCACCACTCCCCTGGCTGCGTCGAACTTCACCCTTTCTATGTCCGGCACGACCTTCGTCAGCACGATTATATTCATTGCTTGTTACCCCCAACTTTTTAACGATTATTGTAAATAATTACATAGTATAGCACAATGTGCAGCCACGTCCATTTTTCCCGCCAAAGCTTCAGGCGCTGCCATGGCCGATACACTTCCAGGCCGATGGGGGTAGCCGCTTTGTCGGAAGGCGCAAAGTATAACTGCTCTGCTGGAAAAAATGACGTTTGTGTATTATGATTGTTGCTAATCACTTTATGATAAAGAAGGGGATTGGTGTCATTTGAGCGAAAAGTATAACAAGATCACGCCGGAAATACTTGAAGAGCTTAAAAGCATCGTTGGACCGGATAACATGGCCACGGATGAGTCGGCCATCGAGGCCTATTCCTGCGATGAATCGGGCAAGGTCTACGCCAGGATGCCCGACGTAGTCGTAAAGCCCGAGAATACACAGCAGGTATCGAACGTGATGAGGCTGGCCAACAGGGAAATGATACCCGTGACGGCAAGGGGTGCGGGAAGCGGGATCGCCGGGGGCGCCATTCCCATAAAAGGCGGGATACTTCTTTCCCTGGAGAGGATGAACAGGGTGCTTGAGATAGACAGGATAAACCGCGTCGCCGTCGTCGAGCCGGGCGTGGTCACCAACGACTTGTGCCAGATGGTCCTAAAAGAAGGCCTCATGTATGCCGGATACCCCATGAGCACGGAGACGAGCTTCATCGGCGGCAACATCGCTACCAATGCCGGCGGGGCCAAGGTCATCAGATACGGAAGCACGAGGCGACACGTCCTCGGGATAGAGGTCGTGCTTCCCACCGGAGACGTCCTGGAGCTGGGCGGCAGGATAAGAAAGCAGACCTGGGGCTACGACCTGCTTCAGATCATCATAGGCTCCGAGGGCACGCTCGGAGTGGTGACCAAGGCCATATTGAACCTGGAGCCGGCGCCCGGAGACACCGTCACCTTTCTGGCGCCCTTCCCATCCATCGAGGAGGCCGTCGAGGCGGTCGCTGCGATCTTAAGGGCTGGGGTTGTATTAATGGCCTGCGAGTTCATGGATCAGCTTTCAACGAAGTGCGCCACCAAGTACCACAACACCACATTTCCCATGCAGGATGAGGCGAAGGCATTCCTCATAATCCAGGTGGAGGGACAGACGCCCGAACAGCTGGACATGTACATAGAAAAGGTGGGCGAGACCTGCCTGGAACACGGCGCCATGGAGGTCTTCACCGCCGAAAGCAGCACGGAGTCGCGAAACATCTGGAAGGTGAGGGAGAGCTTCGCCGAGGCCGTACGCGCTGTGGATCCCAACGCCTCCCTCAGCGGAGATATGGTCGTGCCTATGTCAAAGATATCGGAGATGGTGAAGGCCGTGGGAGAGACGGCAAGGAAATACGACATTACAATCGCCCTGGGAGGCCACATCGCCGACGGCAACATCCACCCCCTGTTTTTCAAGCCCGACCGCATCCCCCTTGAGGAATGGCCCGACTTCGTTGAGAACATAGTCGATGAGCTCATAGGCGTGGCCATAAGCTTGGGAGGAGTCGGAAGCGGTGAGCACGGCGTCGGTTTCTTAAAGAAACATACCTTCATGAAGTACGAGGCAAAAAGCAAGCTGGAGGTAATGCGAGGGATAAAAAGGGCCTTCGATCCCAACGGCATCTTAAACCCCGGCAAGCTCTTCGATTAAAGGATCACTGGGGTCACATCTTTAGTTTTGAATTTTGGCATTTTCGGAAACCTCCGTTAACCTTTAAAGGTGTTCAGCCGGGAAATTCAAGATTAAAGACGTAACCCCAATACAATTTACTGCCCAAGTAGCTTTAAAACTTCGTCCTTGGATTTGGCATCAAGCACAGCTTCTGCTGCGGCGTCAAGCTTAACTTCGTCTGTGACGGAGCGGATCATCTTTTCGTCAGAAGATGACAGGCCGAATTTGCGGCGCAACAGTTTTAGAAGCAGATCTTGTTTTCCTTTGATTGTACCTTTAATCTCGCCTCTTTTTTCGCCTTCTATTTTGCCCCTTTCTTCCCCTTGTTTTATCAGCTTCTCTGCCAGAGACGGCATGAGCTCTTCACCTCCAAGTTCTTTTACTATCCGTTGCATGGTGTCTTGGTCTACGTCGAGAGTGTAGAATAAATATAGGATTAGTATTATCCTTTCCTCTTTGGACAGTTCTGCTATAACAGCTACACCCTTAATGTTTTCTATATCTCTCATGGCGACAAGCATTCTATGTATCCGTCAAGCATAAGGATGCTGGTCAGCTAATGCGAATAAGTACTGAACAAACTGCAGAAATGAACCTAAATTCCGCGCTTTTTGCTCACCAAACGACTTCCACCGGATATTGAGAGATTTGAGAGTCAACCGTCAGAATGGGCAACTCTTCTAATTGAGCTTGAGAAATTAGCAAGCGATCAAAAGGATCCCGATGATAGTCCGGAAGAGTATAAACATGCAAGACATGGCTTAAAACAATGGGCAGGTTTTCAATGGCGTTAAGGGCCACTTGTTCAGGAATAAAATGCTCGAGATTATCAGAAACCTTTAGCTTGCCAAGTTTAGCTTTTATTGCAATTTCCCAACCGCTGGCAGCGCTCAAGAATAATTGGTTTTTGCCATCACCCATAATTTCGCGAGCCTTTTCGGACAACCTTGGGTCATCTGTGATCCACCACAAAAACGCGTGGGTATCTAACAGCAGTCGCATTTTTCAAATTCCTTAAGGATATCTTCAGTAAGCGGTGCATCAAAGTCGTCAGCGATGATCAGCTTCCCTTTTGCGCTTCCTGGAATGCGCTGTGCTGTCTGTCTTTCTATCGGCACCAGTCGGGCGACAGGTTTGCCTGCCCTTGCAATGATGACTTCTTTGCCTTCTTCCACTTGGGCTAAGAGCTTGGAAAGGTTGGTTTTGGCTTCATGAACATTTACCTTGAGCAACATCAAGACTCACCCCTTTTTTTACGAGTATAGACTAAGTCGTGGACTAAGTCAACTTGGCCTAACTGGGGTCGAAGGACATTCGTCGTCTAAAACGGCAGGGCAAGGATTTGGAGAAATTATAAGTGGCGATTTTGTTCCTTGCCGAATGAGTAGTTTTGCCAGTATATTATTTAGATCGCTCTTTACTTGGACTGTGGAATAAGTATCGAGAAATTCATATTGAAAATGATTGGATTCTTTATACAGAAAAACAGAAAAGTGATATACCGCAGTTACCAGGAATGCAGTTTTATTCTATAATTATCAATGAGGTGAAGATAAATGTCCATATTGACTGCCTTCGTGGAAACAGCCATGCATGAGGCAAGGTACAAAATGCTCGAGGATGGCACGTTTTTTGGGGAAATTCCTTCCTGCCCCGGCGTGTGGGCAAACGAAAAGACCTTGGAATTATGCCGCGACGTACTGAGGGAGGTCCTTGAAGAATGGCTAATTTTAAAACTTCGAGACGGAGATCTTATCCCTACAATTGGCGGAATCGACCTTAACGTAATAACAAGTGAATCATGAACCCGATAAGCAGGCGTGAACTGATCAAACGTTTGAAAACATTAGGTTTTAGCGGTCCATATTCCGGCGGACGTCATTCGTTTAAGACGCGGTCCTTTGAAGTTAAGGGTACCAAATCCTCACGTGGGGGATATCGGTATTCCACTGCTTAAAGAAATTTTAAGACAGGCGGGCATTTCTGAAGATGAGTGGAATAATGCAAGATAAGATCAACCTGCAAGATTAAAATTCAAGATCAAAGATGCGACCCCAAATTTGATGCACTGGCACGTGGGCAAACAAAAGACCTTAGAGACGTGTAGCATTCAACGTGTAGCGTTCAAGTCGTAAAATCTCGGCTGCCCAGGGATAGGCCTTATCTCAATATTTTTAACTTAGCAAGGCTAAAAGTTTCGATATGACTTCGTTAACGAAATTATCATCGGCCCGTTCAATGAATCTTCCATTTCATGTTCGTGCCCGCCAATCTATGTTTCTAACGGCATCGGCAAGAACCACTCCGCTTTTCGGAGAGCGGCACTATATTGAGACAAAATAAAGCACTTTTATAGACGGTTGCATTTCAAGGTTTTCGGCAATCTCCCAGCTAGTTTAATTCCATTACTGTAATATCTTTAAAACTTCGTCCTTGGATTTGGCATCGAGCACGGCTTCAGCTGCGGCGTCAAGTTTGGATTCGTCTGTGACGGAGCGGATCATCTTTTCTTCTTTGGGCGTTATGTTAAATTTACGGCGAAGGAACTTTATAAGCAGCTCTTGTTTGCCCTCTATTTTACCTTCTACTTTTCCCTCTTTTTTGCCTTGTTTTATCAGCTTCTCTGCCAAAGACGGCATAATTTCTTCACCTCCAAGTTCTTTTACTATCCGTTGCATGGTGTCTTGGTCTACGTCGAGAGTATAGAATAAATATAGAATCAGTATTATCCTTTCCTCTTCGGACAAGCTTATTATAACAGTTATCTTCGTGATTCCTTCTATGTCATGTAAGGCTACCAACTTCATCAAGAGTAAGCTTGCCATCAAAAAAGGCGTGTCTTCTGCCTTTTGTTCTATCTCGTCGTTAGGAATTTGAGTCAAGTCTACTAATACGTAGTTGAACTCAGGGATGTAAGGTTTTATGGATTCGTTTAAGCTGTCGAACTGCCCTTGAAAATGGGTAGTTACGTTCCAGCTTGAAGAACCGTGGTAGATTACTACGGGAATTACAGGAGTCAGTGATACGTTTTTCTTTCTCTGTTCGTCCCAGAGTATTGTCATGTAACTTAGTATTTGAAGTAAAACTCCGGGGTCAGGGTATGACTTGTGCTCGAATACGAAATAAAGCTGTCCTTTTGTATCTGCTATTTTGCATTCAACTGCTATGTCAATGTAGTACTTGTTGTAGCCTTTAACTTTCTCGGTTGGAATTAATTTCATTTCCTTTAAGTCTATCTGGCTTGAAATGTCTTTGGGTAGAAATTCCTTTATAAACTGTCTTACGTTTGCTTCGTCTGACATTACCCTTTTAAAAAGCCTGTCGTGGGGGTCTTTGGGCGTAAGGTCGTCTTTTGGCACAGGGGAAGCCTCCTTTGCGTTGAAAGTAATTGACGTAGTTTATTGTACATGAAATAACATAACCTTAAAACTGTTGGCAGGCCTTTAAAATACCCGGCAGGCTTTAAGGCTATAGGACAAGTATTCTATGTATCTGTCGGGCATAAGGATGCTGGTCAGCTAATGCGAATAAGTACTGAACAAACTGCAGAAATAAACCTAAATTCCGCGCTTTTTGTTCACCAAACGACTTCCACCGGATATTGAGAGATTTGAGAGTCAACCGTCAGAATGGGCAACTCTTCTAATTGAGCTTGAGAAATTAGCAAGCGATCAAAAGGATCCCGATGATAGTCCGGAAGGGATATCTTCGGGAAGTGGCGCATCAAAGTCGTTAGCGACAACCAGCTTCCCCTTTGCGCTTCCCGGAATGCGCTGTGCTGTCTGTCTTTCTATCGGCACCAGTCGGGCGACAGGTTTGCCTGCCCTTGCAATGATGACTTCTTTGCCTTCTTCCACTTGGGCTAAGAGCTTGGAAAGGTTGGTTTTGGCTTCATGAACATTTACCTTGAGCAACATTAAGACACACCCCCCTTTTTAGGAGTATAGACTATAACTGGTAATTGGGGTCACATCTTTAGTTTTGAATTTTGGCATTATCGGACACCTCCGTTAACCTTTAAAGGTGTTCAGCCGGAAAATTCAAGGAAAATTCAAGATTAAAGATCCGACCCCCATTATTACGACCCCCATTCCTACGCTAAAAATTCAAAATTAAAGACTTGACCCCGGGGTTACCCCGGGGTTACTGTCCCATGCCGAAGTACTTGAAGCCGCGGGATTCCATGTCTTTTTTCTTGTAGATGTTGCGCAGGTCGAAAAAGTAGGGCTGACGCAGCAGTTCCTTCACCCTGTTTAAATCAAGGCTTCTGAACTGGTTCCATTCTGTTATGATGATGAGGGCGTCGCTGCCTTCCATGGTCTCATATTCGTTTTGACAGTAAATGATCCTGTCTTCGATGTTTTTGAGCCTCCATTTGGCTTCTTTGTAAGCTGCCGGGTCGTAGATCTTAAAGGTGGCGCCTTTGCTTGCGAGCTCGTTTAGTATGGTTATGGAGGGCGCCTCGCGCATGTCATCGGTGTTCGGCTTAAAGGCAAGCCCAAGCACTGCCAATTGCTTTCCCGATAGATCGCCTAAAACGCGCTCTATCTTTTGTGCGGCCAAAAGCTTTTGGCGTTCGTTTGCCTCAACGGTCTGCTCAACTAAGCTTAAAGACACGCCGAATTTGCGCGCCATCTCGGCAAAGGCCCTGGTGTCCTTGGGAAAGCAGCTTCCGCCGTAGCCCGGCCCGGGGTGCAGGAACTTGGGCCCTATGCGGCCGTCCATGCCCATGGCCCTGGCGACATCCTGCACGTCTGCCCCCACGTGCTCGCAAAGGTTTGCCACCTCGTTTATGAAGGTCACCTTCATCGCCAAAAAGGCGTTTGAGGCGTACTTTATCATCTCGGCCGTCTCTATGTTCGTCTCAACGAAGGGCGTCTCGTTTAAGTACAAGACCCTGTAGACCTGCTTCATCACCTCAAGGGCACGCTCGGAATCCGTGCCGATGACCACCCTGTCGGGGTGGGTGAAGTCGTGCACGGCCGAGCCTTCCCGCAGGAATTCGGGGTTTGAGACGACGTCAAACTCAAAGCTTGCCCCTCTTTTTGCAAGTTCTTCGTTTATCCATTCTTTGACCTTCTTGCCCGTCCCGATGGGCACGGTGCTTTTGTTCACGATGACCTTGTAGCCGTTCATGTAGCGGGCGATGTCGCGGGCGACCTCCTCCACGTACGTGAGGTCTGCGCTTCCGTCGTCTGCGGGAGGCGTTCCCACGGCGATAAATATCACGTCGCAGCTTTCGACGGCCTGCCTTAAGTCGGTGGTAAACTCAAGCCTCTTGTAGTAGACGTTTCTTTCGACTATCGGCTGTAAGCCCGGCTCAAAGATGGGGATCACGCCGCGCTTCAGGCTTTCGATCTTTTCTTCGTCCTTGTCCACGCATATCACGTTTAACCCGAAATCAGATAGACAGCTTCCCGAAACAAGCCCAACGTAACCCGTCCCAACGACAGCTATCCTGTTCATAAACGTCTTCTCCTTGCCTTTTAAACTTTATAATATTTCCTGTACCACTCCACGAACTTTGTCAAGCCTTCCTCTATTGGCGTCTCGGGCTTGAAACCGATGTCTTTTTCAAGGTCCGTCACGTCGGCGTAAGTCATTATAACGTCGCCCGGCTGCATGTCCAAGTATATCTTTTGGGCCTCTTTGCCGAGGCAATTTTCGAGGACGGCAATGAACCTCGAAAGCTTCACAGGGCTGTTGTTGCCCAGGTTATAGATCTTGTAGGGGGCAAAGCTTTCGCTTATCGGGCCTGCCTTTTCGTCCCAGTAGGGGTTTGCCTTTGGCAGAAGGCCAATAAGGCGGTAAAGGGCTTTTACCACGTCGTCTATGTAGGTAAAGTCGCGGCTCATCCTGCCGTGGTTGAAGACTTTAATGGGCTTTCCTGCCAAGATGTCGCGGGTGAAGGAAAAATAAGCCATATCTGGCCTTCCCCATGGGCCGTAGACGGTAAAAAGCCGCACCCCCGTCGAGGGGATGCCGTAAAGGTGAGCGTAGGTGTGGGCCATCAATTCGTTTGCCTTTTTCGTGGCGGCATACAAGCTCACGGGGTGGTCCGTATTGTGCTCCGTCGAAAAGGGGACGGTCTTATTGCCGCCGTAAACGGAGCTTGACGAGGCAAAAAGCAGGTGCCTGACGGGATAACTTCGGCAGGCTTCAAGGACGTTTACGAACCCCACCAGGTTTGAATCCACGTAGGCGTAAGGGTTTTCAAGGGAATAGCGCACCCCCGCCTGGGCAGCGAGGTTTACCACGTATTCGGGTTTGCAAGCGGCAAAAATTTCATCCACGACAGGCTTTTCCTTTAAATCCGCGCGGTAAAAGACGAAATTGTCATGGGCGCGCAGTATATCCAGGCGGTCTTCCTTGAGCTTGGGGTCGTAGTAGCTGTTTAAGTTGTCTAAGCCAACGACGAAATGTCCCCGCTCAAGCATGAATTTAGCGAGGTGAAAGCCGATAAACCCGGCAGCGCCGGAAATCAAGATTTTTGACTGTGTGGGCAAGGTGTCGGTCATTTGGTGGTCTCCTAAATTTATAAAATTATCAGTTCGTAATTATATTGCTTTTTTAAAAATCATGTTTATGCAATCTATACCTTTTAGTTATAAAAACTTTTTGGCTATATTAAGAGTTCTTGACAATTGCGAACATTTCTACTACATTATTATTGTAACATATTTTTAGCGGTAAGGGGGGTTTGCTATGGTTAGGATAGTGTATAGACGACGCAAAGAAAGCGATACCTGGCATTGGTGCACAAATTGTACAAATTGGCCTACATCAAATTATGAGGAATGGGAAGGAGAAAATCGGCCATCTAGTGGTGAATTGTGTAACCAGTGTCGAAGACTTGAAGAAAATAGACAATGTAAACGTAAATAATAACATGATTAGATCGTAACCAACTAAATAAGCAAATAGCTGAGGAAAGGGCGTCATTCAAACATACGCCGTTTTATCCCAGCAATGCTTCTGGTTTTTCTGGAAGTATTTTTATATTGTAGTGCTATATTATATGATATTTATTATCCACTGCCAGGTATTTTTTATCCTTTTACTGCCCAAGTAGCTTTAAAACTTCCTCTTTCGATTTGGCGTCGAGCACGGCTTCTGCTGCTGCGTCAAGTTTGGATTCGTCGGTAACGGAGCGGATGATCTTTTCTTCTTTGGGCGTTATGTTAAGTTTACGGCGAAGGAACTTTATAAGCAGCTCTTGTTTGCCTTCTATTTTGCCCTTTTCTTCGCCTCTTTTTTCCCCTTGTTTTATCAGCTTCTCTGCCAAAGACGGCATGAGCTCTTCACCTCCCAGTTCTTCTACTATCCGTTGCATGGTGTCTTGGTCTACGTCGAGAGTGTAAAATAAATATAGGATCAGTATTATCCTTTCCTCTTCAGACAAGCTTATTATAACAGTTATCCTCATGATTCCTTCTATGTCATGTAAGGCTACAAGCTTCATTAAAAGCAGGCTTGCCATCAAAAAGGGCGTGTCTTTTGCCTTTTGTTCTATCTCGTCGTTGGGAATTTGAGTCAAGTCTACTAATACGTAGTTGAACTCAGGGATGTAAGGTTTTATGGATTCACCTATATTTTGAAACTGCCCTTGAAAATGAGTCGTCACGTTCCAGCTTGAAGAACCGTGGTAGATTACTACGGGAATTATAGGTGTAAGTGGTACATTTTTCTTTTTCTGCTCGTCCCACGTTACGGTCATATAGCTTAGTATTTGAAGTAAAACTCCGGGGTCAGGGTATGACTTGTGCTCGAATACAAAGTAAAGCTGTCCTTTCGTATTTGCTATTTTGCATTCTACAGCTATGTCCATGTAGTACTTGTTGTAGCCCTTGACCTTTTCTGTTGGAATGAGCTTTATTTCCTTTAAATCTATCTGGCTTGAAATGTCTTTTGGGAGAAACTCCTTTATGAACTGTCTTACGTTTGCTTCGTCTGACATTACCCTTTTAAAAAGCCTGTCGTGGGGGTCTTTGGGCGTAAGGTCGTCTTTTGGCACAGGTGAAGCCT
>ENA-UPAD01001741-UPAD01001741.1-bioreactor-metagenome-genome-assembly--contig:-NODE-1741-length-20541-cov-6.543298_pt1 | contig 20541 bp, 14 predicted proteins | sample MGYA00238179_ERZ772710 | MGnify/ENA primary metagenome ERZ772710 (study PRJEB29004, sample SAMN07631245) | bioreactor metagenome | isolation source: Switchgrass digestor | place: USA: Dartmouth...
TTTTTTTTATTATAAACTAAAATGCTGGGGTTGTGAACTAAATGATTCACTTACCTCAACATTTATTATAAGAAGCCCATGGGAGTTTAACGAGGATATATGCAGTAATATGTTGCCACAAATAGTTTACACGGCTCATTCAAACGGGCTGATGTACCATGCCGTAGGTCACGGTTTTACATGTGAGGCTTACGGTGTACCCAGTCTTGGGTGGCTGGAATTGGATTGGCCGGATGAATATATTGATGTATTGGCACAACGAAACGGTAAGCGGGACTTATCCTGGAATATGCCTTTGATTTCAGCTTTATGCTATTCAAGAGAAGATGTACAAAAAAGGATAATAGACTATGCGGTTAATTATATTGAAGAGCATCCTGAAATTGATTACTTGCATTTTTGGCTTGATGACGGACACAACAATAAATGTGAATGTGATCGTTGCAAAAATATAAAAATAGCGGATTTATACATAAAAATGCTTAACACGTTAGATTATGAGCTTACTAAACGGGGATTAAATACTAAAATAGTATTTTTAGCTTATCATGAATTATTATGGACACCAGATAAAGAAAAGCTTAAGAATCCTAATCGCTTTACATTTATGTTTGCTCCAATTCAACGCTCTTTCCTTCAGCCATTGCCTTTGATAGAAGAAGCGGGAGAGCCTAAGAAATATAATCTAAATAAGCAACCTTTCCCTCAAAACAATTATGAAATGGCTGCCCATCTTAAAGCATGGACAGAGTATAGAAAAATGGTAGGCATGAGTTTGTCGGACAGCTTTGATTTTGACTATTATTTGAACGACTATAATGATCCGGGACAGTTTATTCAGACCAGACTTATATATGAAGATATTCAAAACTTAAAGAAAAATGGATTGGGTGGACTTATAAATTGTCAGTCGCAAAGGCTGTTTGATCATGCGGCATTACCACAGTATGTTATGGCGAGAGCTTTACAACAGCCTGAATTAAGCCTGGATGAAATTGTTGATGAATTTTTCTTTGGAGCCTTTGGTAATAATTATGAAGTATATAAGAAAGAATGGCTCAAACTTACAGAAGCTTCGGCTCCGCTAAGAGACAAAGAAAATATGGAATTTGATAAACTAAAGGAGGTTTTGGCAGCGCCTCTTCCCGAGGAACAATGTAAAGATTTGACTACCTCTCACTCTCGTAAACTGATGAAATTTACGAAAGAACTGTTTTTAATGCTTACAGATATGACAGAACAAGCGGTGCTGGGTAATGATGAAAAGGTTAAGGAAATACAAGAAAAAATCAACAGATATACTTCTGAAAAAGAAAGCGAATTTATTATTGAGCTGGACAGGAATTATTTCAAAGGTGCGATGGAGCGTTTATTAAAAGAAAAACTAGATAAAGAAAATCTTGATGACTAAATAATTTAAAATTATTCGTATAAATGCATATGTAACGCATTATTATGTTGTCATATGCAATTTTAGGTAATATTTGGCATTTTTTAAATGGCTGCCGCATTAGCGATTAAAAAATCGCTAGTCGGCAGCCGTTTTCTAAACTTTTTTCGCCTTACTGGCGCAAATATGGCTGGAATATATAAAGCTTTTGGTTGACACATATATATTTTAATGTTATATTATCGACGTATTTGCGTTAAGCAGACCGTAAACCGGGAAAGGAAACGGAATGAACAGAATAAAGGAAAAATATTTTTCATTTATAGATAAAAAGATTATTGACCATATAAGTAACAGTAGGGTATATAAAGCCGAGGGCCGGAATGACGAAGCCAATCTTGAAATGATTAAAGCAAAAATATTTGAATTATTTAAAGTTTTGTTTATAATTGATACCAGGCAACTGGAGGGAATCGATTTTAAAAGTTACAAAGATATAAATTTATTCGGCGATTATCTGTTACGGTTTGAAACTGTTTCAGCCAATTGGATAATGTATCTGGAAAAGGCCAGAGAAAACTGTGATAATGTTAAACTGGTTATTGAGATGACAAAGCTGGCAATTGCCCAGGAAATAAGAGACAAGTTTATTTCGACGGTAAAGGAAGGACTGAAAGAAAAATATGATTAAACAGCTGGTAAATCGGAGGAAGGTATGAGCTATACCGTATACAGGGGAAGGCCGGAAAATGCGGCAGGACGTCTTGATAAAGAAATTAGGGTTTATGATTTATTGGACAAGCTGGGCATAGAATATCTTCGTGTTGATCATGAGCCCCTTAATACCATTGAAGCCTGCGGAAAAGCGGAAGAATCCCTTCGTGTTTCCATATGTAAGAATTTGTTTTTATGCAACAACCAGAAGACCAGATTTTATCTTTTAATCATGCCCGGTAACAAAAAGTTCAAAACAAAGGATTTGTCAAAGCAAATCGGCAGCGCAAGGCTGTCCTTCGGACCACAGGAATATATGGAACGATTTTTGGATATTACTCCGGGATCCGTAAGTGTAATGGGCCTGATGAACGACAGGGACAATCAGGTTCGGCTTCTTATTGATGAAGACGTTTTAAGGGAAACATATTTTGCATGTCATCCATGTATCAATACGTCCAGTATACGTTTTAAGACAGAAGATTTGCTTAATAAAATACTTCCGGCGATAGGGCATGAACCGACCGTTGTGAGTTTATGAAAGGGTGTATTTTTTATACGGGTATTGACTTGGTAATATGTTGATGGTTTTCAGTTGCTTTCGGTTCCGGTAATATAATGGGTTGTTTGATATTAATATTTGAAGTGTAATTATAGTAGGTCGAAATAAGCACCTTCTTGACGAACGTTTCATAAAATAATCTAAGAACGCTCAGAAAGAAGGTATTTTTATGGCTTTATCTGATCTTAAGAAGAGGGCCTTAAGCAGTAAAAAAGCATATAAAAAATTGCTGAGAAAAAAGAAGAAAAAACTGACGATAAAGGAGTTAAAGGGATTAAAAAAAATAAATAAATTCAAAAATATCAAGAAACCTAAAGAAGTTAAGGAAATCCCTGCCGTTCAGGCGGAAAAACTGGATCCCCTGTTAATTCCGAAGTATGTAAACAAATTGGAAAAACCCCTTACTTTCTATCCCCATACGGTTGAAGAAAAGGTAAAGAAAAACGGAAAATACCGCACACAAATACAGCATCATTACCGGATTGATATATGTATGACGATGCAGCAGATTCTGCCGCCCGGATTTCCCAAGACCAAGGTATACGGTTACGGGGGATTTGTTTTTGATAAAGAAACAGGCAAGCTGATTTATCATGTAAGTTCGCCGGGAAGCACTTTTGAGGCAAAACGGGGCATACCGGTTGTAATCAAATGGAGAAACAGGATTAAGGAACCACATTTTTTGGCCGTAGATCCCACTCTCCATTGGGCAAATCCCAACGGCATGCCGATGAAACCGGAAAAACCCTGGCCGCCTTTCCCGCCTGGATTTAAGGATGCCCAGTGGCCTGTACCGACGGTTACCCATCTGCACGGCGGCGAAGTACAGTCCGACAGTGACGGGCATCCCGAAGCATGGTTTACCTATAACGGCAAACACGGGCCGGCTTTTGTAACCGATACCTATACTTATCCTAACAACCAGGAGCCTGCAACCTTGTGGTATCATGACCATACCATGGGTATGACAAGGCTGAATGTATATGCCGGACTTGCAGGTTTTTATCTTTTAAGGGACGAAAAGGTATCAAAGAAGCAATTTTCAGAACAGAGACTTAATCTTCCTGCGGGAGATTATGAGATTCCTTTGCTGATACAGGATAAAATGTTCAATACCGACGGTTCATTGTTATTCACAAATGAAGGGACCAATCCGGACGAAAATCCTTACTGGTCTCCCGGCTTTTTCGGAGACGTTATTGTGGTAAACGGTAAGGCATGGCCCAATCTGGATGTGGAAAGACGGCAATACCGTTTCAGAATACTGAACGGATCCAATTCAAGATTCTACAACCTAAGTTTTTCGAACGGTATGAAATTTGTCCAGATAGGCAGCGACGGAGGGTTACTTAAGTATCCGGTAGAATTAACCTCCCTTTTGCTGGCGCCTGCCGAGCGGGCGGATATACTGGTGGATTTTTCGGGTATAGATCCGGGTACGAAAATACTCCTGTTAAATGACGCACCGGCTCCGTTCCCTTTCGGTGCTCCGCCTGATCCGCAAACCGTCGGCCAGATCATGCAGTTTACGGTTCCGCTTAATGCCGATAAGCCGGTAAAGCCAAAGGAACTGCCCAAGGTTCTTAATTATATACCCACTTTATATGAAGATGTACCGAGACGTATATTGACAACGAACGATATTGCGGCAGAGAGCGGCATACCTTTAATGATGCTTCTTAACGGCCAGTTGTGGCCGTCTCCTGTAACGGAAACTCCGATTATAGGTTCCACCGAGGACTGGTATATTGTAGGTATGACGGCGGGTTCCCATCCTGTTCATTTGCATTTGGTTCAGTTCCAGGTTATAGGCCGTCATAATTTCAATGTAAATGCCTATGAAAGAGAATGGAGCAGGTTAAACGGCTCGTTGCCGCTTGATCATCCTACTGTCACCGTACCTATAGAACCGTTCCTGATAGGAGAACCCATTCCTCCGGAGGAAAACGAAAGGGGCTGGAAAGACACCGTTATTGCCCATCCCGGCCAGGTAACACGTATAAGAGTGAGGTATACTCCGCAGGATGTACCGGAAGGCTTGTCACAGCCCGGTGAAAATTATTATTCATTTGATCCTTCCTCAGGCCCGGGATATGTATGGCACTGCCACCTGTTGGATCATGAGGACAATGAAATGATGCGGCCCATGAAAATAATAAAATAATAAATTCCGCTACAAATACTTTTATTAAGGAGAGCACCAAATACAGACGGTAAGCAGGTAAAATAAAAGTACACGGGTAAACCTTGCTATAGGGATATTAAAGGTTTACCTGTGTACTTTTTATACAGTCGGAACCTATTCGGTTTCCGATAACAAATACTCAATAATGACACTTGCGCTTTGTGAAATTTTAAGCCTTAAGCGGCCACAGCCGGTTGAAATTTTGCATGTGAAACAACATTACTGTTTATCAGCGACAACATTTCAGGTGATGTATGACCTGATTATTTTATAACGGTTTTTCCGCCCATATAAGGCTGAAGAACTTTCGGAATATTTACCGAACCGTCGGGATTTAAATTGTTTTCCAGAAGGGCTATAAGCATTCTCGGAGGAGCCGCAACGGTATTGTTGAGTGTATGAGGATAATATTTGCCGTTTTCGCCCACTACGCGGATTTTCAGCCTTCTTGCCTGGGCGTCTCCCAAATTGGAGCAACTTCCGACTTCAAAATACTTCTTTTGTCTGGGAGACCATGCCTCAACATCTATGGATTTGACTTTAAGGTCCGCCAGATCGCCCGAACAGCACTCAATGGTTCTTACGGGTATATCCATGGAACGGAATAATTCTACCGTATATTGCCACATCCTGTTAAACCACGTCATACTGTCTTCGGGTTTGCATACCACAATCATTTCCTGCTTTTCAAACTGATGAATACGGTATACGCCTCTTTCTTCTATGCCGTGAGCGCCTTTTTCCTTACGGAAACAAGGTGAATAACTGGTAAGAGTCTGGGGCAGTTTTTCTTCGGGTATGATGGTATCTATAAATTTACCGATCATGGAATGTTCACTGGTACCGATAAGGTAGAGATCTTCCCCTTCAATTTTATACATCATGGCATCCATTTCGGCAAAGCTCATTACTCCGGTTACAACTTCGCTTCGAATCATAAAGGGAGGCACACAATAGGTAAATCCTTTGTTTATCATAAAATCACGGGCATAGGATATGACAGCAGAATGAAGTCTTGCAATGTCTCCCATAAGATAATAGAAACCGTTGCCGGCCACCTTCCTGGCGCTGTCCAGGTCAATACCGTTTAATCTTTCCATGATATCTACATGGTAAGGTATTTCAAAATCGGGAACAACCGGTTCTCCGAATTTTTCAAGTTCTACGTTTTCACTGTCATCTCTTCCGATGGGAACACTCGGATCTATGATGTTGGGAATGACCATCATGATTTGCGTAATTTTTTCATTCAACTGTGCTTCTTTTTCTTCGAGTTCTTTAAGACGTTCGGATTGCTCGGTGACTTTTTTCTTTAACTCCATGGCTTCGTCTTTTTTGCCCTGTGCCATTAAAGTGCCGATTTGCTTGGATATGGTGTTGCGTTCGTATCTGAGGTTATCGGCCTCCTGTTTTGCTTTACGGTTTTCGAGATCAAGAGCTATGACTTCGTCAACCAGCGGCAGTTTATTATCCTGAAATTTTTTTCTGATATTTTCCTTGACTATTTCGGGATTTTCCCTGAGAAATTTTAGATCAATCATGATTATTCCTCCTCCTGATTATTTTGTATATTTTGATACAGGCAAGCGCATATGGACAGGTTTATATTTATTCATGCAAAGAAACTCAATTGATTTATCCGATTGTCTTTGCATAAATAATTTTATATATAATATAAAATCCTTCTGCCCCAAACCAATGGGACGGAAGGATCCGCGTTGCCACCCAAATTGCCGGTAAAAAACCGACCACTCGTCGGTACTGTAAAGGGTACCAACCTTTGACTCATCGCCAACAGCTCCAAAAGTGGAAAGATTTAGCCCTTCACCGATTCCCACCAACCATCGGCTCTCTGAAGAAGTTCATAAATCGTAGCTTTTATCATCGCTGATTATCAATATTGATTTTTACCAATTATAAATCTTTTTATAATAATTTTCAAGGGGGTATAAGTTTATTCATAAACTGTTGATTATTGCCTTTTATTTGACAAAAAGAGAAAATGGAGGAAGGGATTTGAAAAACATGGAATGTATGATAAAATTAGATAAATGATATGATTTTGACAAATCACGCCATGGGGAGGCAAAAACAAGTTTATCGCAGCACTTAACCCGGTTTATGTTATAATGTAAAATGAACAGGATGGTTGAATGGCTATGAACTTAAATATGCGTGTTACAATGAATAATGTTAATTCAGATATTATTCAGCATAATAAGCTTCCTGATTTGGTATTGGATAAATTAATGGATTGGATTATGGACGGAAAGCTTCATATGGGAGAGAAGCTCAATACCGAAGAACTCGCAAATCAGTTGGGAGTAAGCCGTATGCCTATCCGTGAAGCTTTAAACAGCCTTGAAAAAATGGGACTTGCTGAATCCGTCCCGTATGTGGGGGCGAGACTTGTTAAATTGACCCGGGAAGATGTAAGGCAGATTTATATAGCAAGGCAGGCTTTGGAGCCGGTCGCAGCCAGCCACGCCTGTGGCAATATTACCGAAAAAGATATGGAATTGCTAGAAAAAATCAATAATCAATTTAAAAAGACCGTATGTCAGGATGAGGTGTCGGCTAAGAAAGTTTATATTTTGAACCGCTACTATCATTTTACCATTTACAGTATCAGCGGTTTAAACCGTATATGCGCCATGATTGAACCGTTATGGGACAGCATGGCTTTTTTCAAACTGATAAACGGCCGAAAGTTTATAAAGGATAAAAATGAACGGGAAAATATAATACTGGAACATGACAGCTATCTGGAAGCGCTTAAGGACAGGAATTCTGAAAGAATTTATAATCTGTTGTGGAACAGCCTGGACAGGCGGATAAAAGATATACCTTATGATGCATCGGCATGTTTTGATGAATAAATAAAGATACATATTATCGTGAAATATTGTACAATTCTGTACAGTCAACTGATAAACTGGCACATTCCTACTGATTGCTGACAATAACGCAAGCTTTAATATTGACAATACTGGGTATTCATGTATTACCGGAATGCATGGCCGTAAGAACAGCAGCCGTGATTGGCATAAAGAAGCTATAATGGTTTATGTTTTTGTACCTGTATGCCAAAGTAATACTTGATTACCCTATTTTTATGCGAATTTAAATATTACATAAAATTGGCATAAAAATGATAATAGTAATCAATTAGCAATTGACATACATATTGTAGTATTATATAATAACAGTACAATATATTGTATCTGAATAAAACTTTAAAATTCTCCTAAAGATAATTGTGAAATTATTTTAATGATAAGAACGGCAGGAAGGTAGGATAAAAATGGAACATCTTTTATCGGAAAAATTTTTAAGTACATACAGAAACGCAAAAAACCCTTTAAGCCCTATCGGGGAATTTGTTTATCTCAGGACATATTCCAGATATCTTGAGGATAAAAAAAGACGGGAGACATGGTTTGAGACCGTCTTAAGGACAACGGAATACAATGTAGGACTGGGCATCAAATATAAAAAGAAGATGGGTTTGGATATAAATATGGAGGAGGAAATAAAGGAAGCCGAGCTTTTATTTGATAATTTGTTTAACCTCAGGACCTTTACCTCCGGAAGAACCCTTTACATGGGCGGAACGGAAATTGTTGAAGAGTATCCGTTGTCTAATTATAACTGTGCCTTTACCAATATAGAGAAATTCAGAGATCTGGTGGATGTTTTTTATCTTCTTATGGTCGGAAGCGGTGTAGGCATCCGTATAACAAAGGATCTGATAGGCAAATTGCCTAAAGTTCGATCCGTTGTTATGGAGGGAAGATATGACGGGACTATACGGCCCGTCACTCCCAAAGAGGACATGGAAGATACCAGATGCCTTCTGGACAGCAAGGACGGTTCGCTTGCCGAAATAATCGTAGGGGACAGCAAAGAAGGCTGGTGCGATGCACTGGACAGCTATTTTAAGCTTATAACCCTGGATGAGTATAAAAATATAAACAGGATAATCATTGATTACAGTTATGTCAGACCTGAGGGCGAACGGCTTAAAAGGTTTGGCGGCAGGGCTTCAGGACACAAATCCCTTAAGAAGATGTTTGAAAAAATAAACAGGGTAATAAACCGCAGACCGGACGGAATTTTACGGACCATAGACATTCTTGATATTGCGACAATCATCAGCGAGAATGTGGTTTCCGGCGGGGTAAGAAGAAGTGCCATGATGGTGATCTGCGATGAAGATGATGCCGAGGTTATAAATGCAAAGCGTAATATTTACAGGGTTGTTGACGGCAAATGGATAGAAGATCCGGAAATTTCCCACAGAAAGATGAGCAACAACTCCGTTCTGTACACGAAGCGGCCGACCAAAGAAAAAATCCGGGAGATAATAGATTCTATAAAGATAAACGGCGAACCCGGTTTTATAAACGGTGTTGAAGCGGCAAGAAGAAAACCGGGTTTCCAGGGATGCAATCCCTGCGGGGAAATCCTTCTTCAGTCCAAGCAGTGCTGTAATCTTACCACCAACAACATGATGGCATTTGTCAAAGGAACGGTTCTTGACGAAGAATACCTTAAGGAGATATTAAGGCTATCCACCAGGGTGGCCATCAGAATGACTTTGGTTAACGTGGAACTTCCCGAATGGAATAAGGTTATGCAGGAGGACAGGATTATCGGAGTTTCCCTGACCGGTATAATGGATATGGTGAACAAAACCGGCATGAACTACGACGAATTGGCCGGTTTGTTGTCCAGATTAAGAGAAACGGTTCACGAAGAAGGAAATCGTTACTGCAGGGAACTTGGAATACAGCCTCCCAAACTTATGACAACCATTAAACCGGAGGGAACCTTGTCCATGCTACCTTGTGTAAGCAGCGGGATTCATTTTGCCCATTCCAATTATTATATCAGAAGAATCAGGATATCCGTATCCGATCCGCTGTATAAAATGATTGAAGCCCTGGGATGTTATCCTATTTACAACGAAGTAGGCCAGACGGATGAAAATTGTACCGTTAAGGTGATCGAATTTCCGGTAAAAGCCCCTGAAGGGAAAACTAAGTTTGACGTCGGAGCCATAGAGCAGTTGGAACTTTATAAACTGACCATGGAACACTGGTCCGACCATAATACGTCCATCACGGTTCATGTCAGGGATAACGAATGGGACGCTGTGGCACAGTGGGTGTATGAAAACTTTGATTTCGTTGTGGGAATTACTTTCCTGCCGCTATCGGAAGAAACCTATCCTTTGCTTCCTTATGAAAGAACTACCAGGGAAGACTATGAAGAAAGGATACGGAATATCAAGCCTTTCGACTATGAGCTTCTGGCCAGACTTGAAGACGACAACATACATGATATCATTGATAAGGAATGTGAAAGCGGCGTATGTCCGATAAGGTAAAATCGGCGAGACAGATTTGAAAAAACCGTTAAAGACATGAAGATATTAATGTATACGTGACAGGTAATAAGCGGCAAAAGAGCATGTTTATACGGCAATTAGGATAAGAACCAAAATTACGAATAGCAATACGGCATCCTGCATATGATTTACAAAAGTCTTCTGGAAGTTGAATCATATGCAGGGATGCCGTATTTTTGTTACCAAAAATGTTATAACCCAGGAAATGCACTATAAAGATCAGGTCATTCTTAAATATACCATATATTATCCCCACCTGTCGTCGGAACATAATCTGCTCATATTGGATCAGCTGAATGCGTACTACGGAACCAAAACCATGATGTATATAAACAAAAATATTAAGAACCTTTATCAGCAGGCCATGGTGGATTATGAATATGCGAAAGCCAATCAGTTCCCCGTAAGGCAGTATGAAATATACGCGGATTTTTATGTAACGTATAACCGGGATTGTATCCTGAGTTTTTATTTTGACAGGTATGAGTATACCGGAGGAGCCCACGGTTCGACGGTCCGTACTTCGGATTCATGGAACATAGCCTTATGCAAACCTATATCGCTTACAGACCTGTTCCCTTCCGGCGTCAATGTCAGGGAATATTATATCAGAGCCGTAACGGAGATAATAAGGCAGGAATCACAAAGTGATTTCATGATATATTTTGACGATTATGAAGAGCTTGTAAACAGGTATTTAAATCTCAGCAATTTCTATCTGACTTACGACGGGGTGGTTATTTATTTTCAACAGTATGAAATTGCCCCGTATGCAACAGGAATCCCTGAATTTTTGATTCCGTATAGTGCAGACGGGGCTAATTTACCTTTTCCGGGACAATGCCTTTAAAGTAAAATCGAATAATCACAAAGTTTATTATCTTATCAGTTTTAACTTATGGGACATAATATTGTCCTTGCCAATTTTAAACAGCATTAGCATAGGGAATATTTCAAGCCTTCCTGTCAACATGTCAAATATCAGGACAAATTTTGAAAGTGGTGAAAATTCACTGAAATTACCCATGGGGCCTACCTTTTCAAGTCCGGGCCCGATATTATTAAGGGTGGTGACCACTGACGTAAAACTGGTTGTAAAATCAAAGTTGTCTAAGGATATAATCAGCAATGAAAAGGCAAATATAAACATATAAACTGCAAAATAAACATGAATGGACCGTAAAATTTCATTGGCGATTTTCTTTCCCTCAAATTTTAATACCTTTACACTGCGTTTATGCATCTGGTACGATATTTCATTGCATATTGACTTAAACAGGATGACAATACGGGATACTTTGATACCTCCGCCGGTGCTGCCTGCACAGGCACCGATAAACATTAATATAACAAGAATTGACTTTGAAAATGTAGGCCAATTGTTAAAATCCAGCGTTGAATAACCGGTTGTTGTTATGATTGACGAAACCTGAAATGCGGAATCATGAACGGCACCGAAAAAGCCTGTTACTCCGCCTGTGTTTAATGATATCAGTATAATGGCTGTGACAACAATAATGGCATACCACTTAAGTTCTTCGCATTTAAGTGCGTCCTTGAATTTCTTCATTGTCATCAGGAAATAAACGTTGAAATTAACGCCGAATAAGAACATAAAGATTGTAATTACAGTTTGCTGATAATAGGTATACGACGCAAGGCTGTCATTTTTAACGGAAAAACCGCCGGTACCGGCCGTGCCGAAAGTCAAAGTAAGTGCATCATATAACGGCGTACGGCCTATAAGAAGCAGCACAATCTGTACCAAGGTCATTTCAAGATAAATCTTATATAACGTCATGGCCGTAGACTTCATTCTGGGAACCATTTTCTCCACGGACGGTCCTGGGCTTTCCGCACGCATAATATGAATACTTTCGCCCCCGGCCATCGGAATAATGGCAAGCATGAAAACCAGAATCCCCATTCCGCCGATCCAGTGGGAAAAGCTTCTCCAGAACAGCATGCCTTTATCCAGGCTCTCAATGTCGGTAAGTATGCTGGAGCCGGTTGTGGTAAATCCGGAGACAATTTCAAACAGGGCGTCTACATAACTGGGGATTTGACCGCTTAAATAAAACGGCAATGCTCCCATGATACTGGCGACTATCCATGTCAAAGCGACCGTGACAAAGCCTTCTTTGGCAAAAAAAACTTTATTTTTAGGTTTGCGTAAAGACAACGGAATTCCGAATAATAAACAAAGGGCCATTGCAATCAAAAACGCAAAGCCGCTTTTTTCTCCGTAAACGGCCGAACAGACAGCCGACGGCACCATTAAGGCCGCTTCTATATTTAAAATCCATCCAATTATGTAAAACACAATTGATTTGTTCATAACAGCTCCCAATCCTTTTATAAATATTTTCCGTTCCGGTGCCGTAAATAACACGGCATCAGATTCATTTACAGTAAAATGTCGTTTAGATCCTTAAGACCTTTATTGGTGGTTACAACCACAACGGTATCCCCTGCCTGAATATAATCTTTACCGGTAGGGATAATGATTTCTCCGTTTCGGTTAATGCAGCTAACCAGTATATTGGGCCTCAGAGAAAGGGCTTCCAAAGGGACGCCTAGAAGTTTGGCGTTATCGTTTGCAAGAAACTCCAAAGCTTCCACTTTGTCTTCCACAATACGGTATAATGTTTCAAGATTGCTTCCCATTGAATTTTGCATGGCTCTGGCATACTGAAGAATGCTGTCGGCCGTTATCAGTTTTGGATTAACTATAATACCGAGGGGCATTTCGGCTGTTATATCGTCGTAGGTCAGTCTTGTTATCTTTGTAAATATTTTGGCACCGGAATGCTTTTTGGCATACAGGGATAAAATGATGTTTTCTTCATCAAAGTTTGTCAAAGATGCAAAAGCATCGGCTTCTTCTATGCCTTCTTCAAGAAGAATATTTCTGTCAGTGGCATTGGCATTAATAATCAATGCATTCGGCAGAAGCTCACTGAGTTCTTCGCATCTTTCCCTGTTCTGTTCAATAATTTTTATATTAATGTCCGATTTAACCAGTCTCTGGGCAAGATATTCGGTTATGGTGCTGCCACCGACAATCATAAAGTTTTTGATATCATGTGCATAGATTCCGGCCTTGCCAAAAAAGTCTATGGCATTTTGCGGTGACGCAATAAAGGATATTGTGTCATTGGAATGAAGCATAAAGCTGCCGGAAGGAATGTATAACTGTTCGCCCCTTTCCACCACGCAGATCAATATCTTACAATGAAGCGTATTTGATAAGTCCGCTATTTTCATACCGTCAAGAACGGAATGTTCAGGAACATGAAATTTGAGCAGTTCCGCCTTACCTCTTGCAAAAGTTTCAATTTTTACCGCTGAAGGAATTTTAATAAGTCTTTCCATTTCCATTGCGGCTTCCAGTTCCGGATTGATTGTCATGCAAAGCCCCAGTTCTTTTTTAATGAATTCGATCTCTTCGTTATACTGAGGGTTGCGTACCCGGGCTATGGTACGGCAATTGCTGGCTTTCCTTGCTATAAGGCAGCAAAGCAGATTGAGTTCGTCAGATCCTGTTACCGCAATCAAAAGATCGGCAGTTTCAATGCCGGCATCCAGTAAAGTGCGATAACTGGTACCGCTGCCTTCAATCCCCATGACATCAATAGTATCGGTTACACTATTTAAGGGTTCTCTTTTTTTATCTACAAGAACAATATCATGTCCTTCTTTGTCCAGCTGTTCTGCAAGGGCGCTTCCCACTTTTCCGCACCCTACAATGATGATTTTCATTTCAAATCTTCCTTTCTATAAATGAAATGCATCAGAATATGCATATATATCATATATAGGATCATGTTTACTCATTATAACATCTATAAATTAAAATGCAAGACCGCCTAAATGTTAAATTTTATCTTTACAAAGCATTTTTTTCAGCATAGTTTTTGACGACCGGAAGACGCCGTTTGCATTATGCTCAGGGAAAATGTGCTGTTTAAAACATATAATACTATCTATTAAATAATTATACCGGAAAACGTAAAGTTGATACTCAAATCAAAACCGATAAATGGAAAAATAAAAATGAGTCTGCATACACATATATATATGAAATAAAATTATGTGTATCCAGCCTCATTTTAAGTTCAGGCCATATCACTAATTCCCTCCCGGACCGCTGCGGCCGGGGGAATCATCAGGAACCTGTGCGTGGGAATCCTTTACGGTATTTTTGGCTTGATTTTTATCCCTGTTCTTGGAGGAATTTTTGCTTTTGTAATTGTTGTTCTTGTTTTTTGCCATGTTATCTCCTTTCTGAATAAGCGCAACAATTGTTCAACCTAAACGGCTACCAATGTATTCGTTATTATTATTTCAGAAAGGAAATATATTATTCACTAAAAGGAAAAATTAATCAACCATTGTAATTCTGCCCATTCTTAAATTCTTTATGGCCCTTTCATTCAGAACATAATTATGTTTAGTAATAATGTTTTCGTTATATTCCTTGTCAAAAGCTTCTTCTTCCGCCTCATTTATTGCTTTTTCCACAGCCTGTTCGTAAGCGTCGGTCATTTCATTATTCTGCATACGGACGAAATAATAACCGTCTTCGGTTTCGAAAATATCGCTGATTTCACCGTTTTCCAGGGCCATTACCGGTTCTTTGAATTCATCCGGGTAAAGAGTACCGTTGGCCAGGAAATCGGTATCCCTGTATCTAAGTTCTTCTTCGTCTTCCGGTAACAACGAAGACCAGTCATCGGCCGTCAGGGCTTTTTCCCTTAAGTCGGCGATTTTCTGATAAGCGGCTTTCTTTTCTTCATCGCTCATCTCTACTGTGCTGTTATCTTCTTTGTTGGTCTTTTTGGTGGATATAAAGAAGTACTCGACATCATACTGTTTGTATTCATTATAGTCTATACCTGCTTTTATTGCTTCTTCATCTATACCCAGAGAATCTATTATGTCATTTTTATAACGTTCGGCCAATTTGATCTTGGTAAATACATCTTTGAGATATTCTGATGTAAAACCGTTTTTCTTTATGAATTTCTTTGACAGACCGGCATCATTTAAGAGAGTGTTGATATCTTCGTCTATATCTTTCTCTTCTTCTTCGGTCAGGGTATAACCGTTGGCTACGGCTTCCCTGTACATTACTTCGTTATAAACAATGTTGTTAATTGTTTCGGATTTTACGAAATCCCTTACCGACATACTTGAATCGTAAGGCATGTCCCAGGCATAATCGCCATATAGCTGACCATACATCTGAGAGACAGTCGATTCGGCATTATAAAAATAATATGTCAGATCCTCCAGATAATATTTATCGCCGTCTATGGTTACTATCGGTCTTTTATATAATTGATCAAATAAAAGGGCGGCTATTAAAAACAAGCCTAATATACCGGAAACTATTATCCATATTTTCGGATTGATATTAATATTAAGTTTCTTTTTTTCCTTTTGCAGGCCTCTTATGGTTTTTTTTGATTTGTTCACTTTGCTACCTCCATCGTTTTCTCATGAAGTTAATTTTAAACGATTCTGAAAAGAAGTCAATACATTGCTTATCATTTTTGATAAATTAAAGATACCGGAAAACCGTATTTATGTCTGAAATGTAAACACTTACATATATAAAAAGAGGCCGTTTTCCTGTATGTTTTGAATTTATTGTAATTGAAAGCGTCAGGATATAATTAATTGAATTACAGGAGAAATATGTTATAATAACTTAAACTGTATAGGAATTTATAACATAAAATGAAAGAAAATTTACAGGAAAAAACAGGAGAGACGGGAGAGACCGGATGGAAGTTTATAATGAAAAAGCAATACAAATTATAGACGAGGTAAATAAAGTCGTAATCGGTAAAAGGGATATCATAAGCAAGGTTCTGGCGGCCGTTTTGGCCAAGGGACATATCCTTCTGGAAGACAATCCCGGCGTCGGGAAAACAACAATGGCTTTGGCTTTTTCCAAAGCCATGGCTTTAAAACACAACAGGCTTCAGTTTACGCCGGATGTATTGCCCACGGATGTGGTGGGGTTTCATTTGTTAACAAAAGACGGGCAGAGTTATCAATACAAGCCAGGGGCCGTTATGTGCAATTTGTTTTTGGCCGATGAGATAAACCGTACTTCCAGCAAGACCCAGTCCGCATTACTGGAGGTTATGGAAGAGGGAAAAGTTACGGTCGACAGCATAACCAGGGATGTTCCGAAACCTTTTGTTGTTATTGCCACACAAAATCCCATCGGTTCCATAGGAACCATGATGCTGCCGGAATCACAGCTGGACAGGTTTATGATAAGGCTGTCCATAGGATATCCGGATATGAAGAGTGAGATAGGCATTCTTAAGGAGAGACAGAATTCAAATCCGCTGGACAGGGTGGACAAGGTTGTCGAACGGGACGATATTTTACTGATGCAAAATATGGTGGAGAACGTTTTTATACATGATTCCATTTATGAGTATATAACGTTGCTGGTGCAGCAAACCAGGGAAAATCCTTTAATAGAACTGGGAGTGAGCCCGAGAGGTTCCCTGGCTTTGATGAACATGGCCAAGGCAACGGCATTTTTAAGCGGCAGGGATTATGTAATACCTTCCGATGTACGGTATGTATTTAAGGATGTGGCCGCTCACAGAATTATTTTGAAACCCAAAGCAAGAGTCAATAATATTACAGTGGACAATCTCCTGGACGACATTTTAAGAATAGTAAGGCCTCCTAAAATATTGGCAAAGGGAAGAGAGGCGGATTACGGTTTCAGGTATTAAGAAGGTGGATAATGTTTCGAAACAAGTTGAAGTATATTGCGGTTATAATTTTTGCCGGATTTTTGGCAGTTTTATATAACGATTATTATATGGGAATTCTTTTTCTCGCGGTTGCTGCCTGTCCGATTGTTTTGCTTGCCGTCTTAATTTATATATATTTAAGGCTCGAAGTGGAATTTACGTCGGTGGTGCATGTGGTTAATAAAGGTGAGACCATGCCGGTATCAGTGCAAATTCATAATCCTACAATATTTCCGGTTGCGTTTATAAATGTTACCGTATGTTTCAGCAATACGTTTTTGGAGCAGGATAAGGAAAACAGGCAGGTATTTTATGTATCGGTCGACAGCCGTTCAACGACAAATGCTTCTTTCAGCTTAAAATCCGATTATGCGGGCAGTGTGATTATTTCCTTATCCGGTGTAAGGGTTTTTGATTACCTGAAAATATTCTCCCTAAAGAAAAAGGTCCACGGAGAAATAAAAGTGGTGGTGCTGCCCCGTTATTACGAATTAACCGGAGATTTGCTAAAAAACGGTTCCAAAATACAGATTGAAAGCGACTATTATTCCAAAACAAAAAGCGGTGACGATCCTTCCGAGGTATTTGCAATAAGGGAATACCGGGAAGGAGACAGGCTCCAGAGAATTCACTGGAAGTTAAGCCTGAAACAGGATCAGCTTATGATAAAGGACTTTAGCGAACCTTTGAATTGTTCGGTGGTGATTATGGCAGACTTGGGGATAACCGGTCGGGACAGGCTTCCGGACATTACAGATTCATTACTGGAATGTGCATTGTCCCTGTCTTATTCCTTCATGCTAAAAGGGCAAATCCATTATTTGGCCTGGTATGATAAAAAACAGGGAAGTTCAAGAAGAATAAGGATAGTTACAGAAAATGATTTTTTTGATGCGGTCGACGGATTGCTTGGCAGCGGCCCTTACTTTGATATTGTGGATTTGGCGGCTGTCTATTATTCGCAATATCCGAACGATCAGTACACGGAATTGTTTTATATTACCAATATTATTACGGAAGAAAGGTTGGATTCGCTTATTTGGGTAAAGGCGGCGGACAGGCGGATTATTTATATAAACAGTGAGGAGCATTCTCCGGTTAAAAGCCATTCAGGCAAACGGCAAAGCATGTTAAACTCGGAAAAGTTGTCCGTAAAGATTGCCGAAACCGGAATAAGTCTGTTTTCCGTAAATGTTTCAGATATAAAGGCGGGCCTTGAAAGTTTGAATTTCAATTAGAAGCGACGGTGAACAGATGAAAAGAAAGAAAGAATCCATAATATTTGACAATACGGTTTATCTTGCGGAAGAAAATGATAAAGGTTTTCCTTTTTATATGAGACTGCTGCAGCTCATAGCTGTTTTGTGCGGCAGTTATTGCTTTATAACCGTTTTCATACGATGTTTGGAACTTGATGTAATAAGCAGCCGGTTATATTGGGCAATCGGTCTTGCAGGTGTTATTTTCTTTATATTTTTTGTGTTTCCGTCTTATGATTTGATAAAAATTATGATATTTGCCGCCGCATACGGTTGGATGTTTTATCGCTTTTTTAAACATATAGAAAACGGATTTTATCACCTTGAGAATGCAGTGATTAAACGGGCAAGTGAATATTATGGTTTTGACGCATTTCGTTTTGTTGCCGACTATACAAACCGGGAGACGGATTTAACGCTTGTTGCTATATTCATTCTGATACCGGTTACCGGTCTTTTGGCTTTTTCGCTGTTAAGAGGCAAACTGAACCGATTGACATATACGATTATGGTTATACCGTATGCGGCAAGTTTTGCCATGGGGACAACCCCTCCAGAGTTTCAGATGATTGTTTATATTGTTTTATTTCTATTCTCATATGTGTCCGGCGATCTTCTGCATGCGGCGGATTATTCCCACAATAAATCGGAAAGATTTCAAAAAGACATGATACGCCGGATAGGCATAAAATCCGGTTTTGTGCTTTGCCTTATGTCGCTTTTGATATTCTGGTCCCTTAAATTAACCGTTCCGGCTGAAAAATATGAAAATTACAATCAGGAAAAGATTAAAAAAGCAAAAATAGAAATCCAAAATAAGATGACGGACCTTTCCTTTCGGGATATTTCGGAAAAAATCTCCGACGTTAAGTGGAGAGCCGGTTCCGGAAGACAATTGACAAGTTCGGGAGGACTTAACTGCGGTGAGCTCGGAAGAGTTGACCGGGTGGTTTATGACAATACCGTGCATCTTATGATTAAAGCTCCTTTAAATTCCGTGTCCGAAGGCATTTATCTCAGGGGATATGTAGGAAGCGTATATACCGGTGACAGTTGGGAAACCCACACCGATGATATAATAGAAAGATACGAAGAAATTATGGGAAGCATTGACGGGGAGAATTTTGAACCTGCCGTCGGCGGTTCCATAATTTTAAACGGCTATGGTTATACATTCCCATCCAGAAAAGGGAATATCGTGATTACTAACATAAAAGCCGACAAACGTTTTGTTTACGCCCCTTATATCAGCCTCTTTAACGAAGATGACAGGGTAAGATTTGAGTATGACCTGGCGGTATTGGCTGACGGATCTGCGGAAACCGGAAACTATAATTATTTCTACAATGTTTTTGAAACAATGGAGAATTTCGGAAACGGTTTCTCTGATTTTTTAATAAAAGAATCTAAAACAAATGAACAGCTTGTCGAATATGTGAAAAATGAAATGCTTTACAGGAGATTTGTCTACGAGACCTATACCAGGCTTCCGGAAAAAGGACTGGAAAGATTAAAAAATGATTTTTCACCGAATAAGGCGGTTAGCTACAGGTTGGATCTTGCCGATACCGTAAAACTTATAAAAAGGTATCTGTATGAAAATACGCGATACACTCTGGAACCGGGAAGGTTACCCAAAGACAAGGATTTTGTGGAATATTTTTTATATGAAAACAAGCTGGGATATTGCACCCATTATGCTTCCGCGGGTGTGCTGATGCTCAGGGCCATGGGGTATCCCGCCAGATATGTCGAAGGATATGTTGTTAACCGTAACGATATTAATAATTCATCCGTGAATTTGGCCGATACCGGTGACGGGGACAGTATGGTGGAAATTGCGGTAAAAGATTCCGATGCCCATGCATGGGCGGAAGTTTATCTCGACGGATTCGGATGGATTCCGGCAGAATTTACGGTCGGTGCCGGTGTTAACGATGTGTTTGATAATTTGGACGATACAGCCGGTTTCGGCGGTGGATTTTCGGAAACAATACCTACATTGGCTCCAACACTGGCTCCCATACAGGCACCAGCAAAGAAACCCGAAAAACCGGAAACGAATACTGAAGACAATCCGGTTAATGAAACCGAACCGACCGGGCAATTGCCTGCTGAGAAAGACCGGAACGGAGGGAATAACGGTCAAACGGGAAAGCCGGACGAGACGACGAAAAGTTTGAAAACGTACGGCGCAATTATACCGATACTTATTCTTATTGTAGCG
>ENA-UPAD01001746-UPAD01001746.1-bioreactor-metagenome-genome-assembly--contig:-NODE-1746-length-20471-cov-705.970415_pt1 | contig 20471 bp, 13 predicted proteins | sample MGYA00238179_ERZ772710 | MGnify/ENA primary metagenome ERZ772710 (study PRJEB29004, sample SAMN07631245) | bioreactor metagenome | isolation source: Switchgrass digestor | place: USA: Dartmouth...
AATGTCCGGACAATTAACGACATCTATTGCTGGACACTATGCGTCAGCAGTAACAATTATATAGTTACCTTCTAAAATGGCTTCTGAAAAACGTTTATTTAAATCCGAGATTATTTTATTAGTAAAATCATCAAAAGTAAGCATTACCTACCTCCTCATTATCTTTTAAAACACAAAGAGCATACTCTCTTAACTTATTCCAGCATCTGCTGGCTGTGTAAGAGAATATGCTCTCAATCTGTATGCTTATATTTTACGTTATACTGTAGGTAAGCGCAATCTTTTTGTTTTAAATTTAATACTGTGAATATAAACTTACTCTGTAGGTTCAATTATTTCTAATCTAAAGTTCCATCCTTCGCAGGACATCAATATCCTACCGAATTCTTCCAGGCTGTATTCCAGTCCATCTATGATAAATTTAGGCGTTCTGTCATATCTATCATCCCATTCAATACGCCCTTCTACTACATTCCCCTTAATAGAGACAAATTCTTGTCCTTGAACTATTTCTTTCCTTATAAACTTTTTCGATAACCCTTTCTTTATCTTTTTATAAAGTCTTTCCAGGGCATCATTTGAATCTTCCTCAAAATCCTGATGTACTTCAAAAGAATATCCTATTTTATTTTCACCTATAAACTCTACCGCTTCCCAACAAATACCTGTTGGGTTAATCATTTTTCCTATTTGAAAGCGATGTTCTATTCCATCGCAATCTATAAATGTAACCTTTTTTTCAAAATCTATATAATTTTCTATTCCAAGCATATTGGCAGCAAACTCATTATAGCAATCTCTACAAAGAGATTGGGATGGCTCGTCTTCTTTCATGGTTAAAACTACCATTCCAAAACTGCTTGGCACTCTTCCACACTTTTGACACCTATTCATGCAAATTCTCTCCTTAAAACCGACTGGAATTACTCTTGAATCCTATACTTTTCTATCATCCTCTCTGCAATAGAAGTTAACTGCTCTTTTACTAATATCTTTTCCTTCCATCTGTCAGGGATAGCACTATAGCCATAATACACTCCAGCCATTCCACCGGTAATTGCGGCTATAGTGTCCGCATCTCCTCCAAGATTGGCCGCTTCACATACGGCATCCTCAAAGGAAGATGTGTTAATAAAACACCATAGTACACATATAAAAGTATCAACCACATATCCCGTCGGCTTCAGTTGGTCTTTTGACAACTGAAATACCTGCTTATATTCTGGATACTTTTCTATGTACTCTCTTATACAAGGCACTTTAGGCTTACCATTGAGATACTGGTAAACTAACAAGTTATAAAACTGGCAAGAATCAGTTGCTTTTTGGTCATAATGGGTAAGAATGCTTTGTGAAGCAGTTGTCTCCAGCATTTTTTCAACATCATTATAATATAATGCAACCGGTAAGCACCTCATAAGTGAACCATTGCCGGCGCTCATACCGCCTGTTGCTTGATGAGCGAAGTAGGCTGTTTTCATCCAGTCATTGCTTCGTTTATACTCACCAAGTGCAATTTGTATAATATTGCCGATATCTTTAGGTTTACTATCATACCATTCAATAAAGTGTTTTCCGATATCTTCAATAGGATTCTCTGGATTATCCAGGATACCTTCTGCAACGGCAATAGTCATCATGGTATCGTCAGTCACTTCCCCAGGTTTAAGGTTCCAACAGCCACCACCGATAATGTCTTTTAAGTATCCGTACTTTCTTTTAATCTCATCCTTTGACATAAACTCAAGCGTTCCACCCAATGCATCACCACAAGCGACCCCAAAAAGCCCTCCGAGTATTCGTTCATATCTATCCATGAAACACACTTCCTAATACTATGTTATATTTTATTCCTCGTTATCAATCTCTCTAAGTTTCTCACGCCTTAGGCTATCTAAAGTTTTATCACAATCTAATTTCACTGCCCATTCATAGATACATATTGACGACCATCCTGTTACATCCTGTCCCCATTGATTATAAGTAATTCTATTGCCCTTGTAGTTAACAAATCTTTGGTCAACAACTTCGGCCATTGATGCTTCCTTATCATGATTTCTTATATACAACTTATCTCCTTTTTTTAGCAGACCCCATTCGAACAATTTAGGCATCCTGGGAAGATTAGTTCTGATAATTTCAGTTGGGTTTTTCCCCACTTCAACTTCTTTGTTATCCTCAATATCTATATAAAAATCCTCTATACTTGAAGGGGGAAGAATCCTATCAACCTGTAAAAACACCTGGCTGTTTATCTTTAATGGCATAATACTAAAGCAACTGATATCAACATTATTTGATATTAGCCAAGCCACAGCGGATAATGTTTGAGTATCAAATGATGATGCGACTAATATTATTCTTTGCTTTTGGTTGAAAGTTTTTAAAGAATTATTATTTATTAGAAAATCGTTTATTATCCTTTTCCCTTTTTCAGCAGGTGTTAAATCCCCCAATTCAAACTCTTCTTTATGCTTTTCGATATATTTTGAGAATATTTTATTAACTAACACATCTGGTGACTTTATTTTAGCATAACTTGCTGCATATCTAATTGCCTGGAATTCAAATGCTTCCTTTCTGTTTTTTATATCATCAATATCCCTTTTTATCTCTATAAGAACAATATTGCCATTTTCATCGATTGCAGTTAAATCACTTCGTCCTTTTTCCTTATTGTTTACTTGCTGTCCTACTATTAAAAGACTTTCTTCCTCGCCAAATATTACCTCAATATTTTTCCTAAGGAACTCTTCAATATGTTCTTCTTTCAACTTTAAATCTTTAAAGGTTGAATTACTTATCTCCGTATCACTGGTATCAATATTATTTTCTTCGATACTTATTGGGATTAACATCCTATTTCACTCCTTACATAATACTGGCAAATAGTTCTTCGTAAATTTTCCATGAATATATAAACAAAAACTCTTAGCCTTGTACCAAACTACTCCACTCCAAGGGCCTTAAATACAGCATCCTCCGGACTCTGGTAAAATGAAATCTGAAACTTAGCAAACAGTTCTGGCGGAACCGTAGGAATATCCACTGCAGATGCCATTGGAAGAAGTACCCTCTTGGCACCGGAATCAAAACATACCTGCAATACATTTGCCAGTTCTTCAACCTTCATTATTGTACCACCTATGCTAAGTGAACCCAGAACAACCAACTGGCTCTGTGGTGGCTTACCCAATGCCCCTGAACATAATGCTACAAAGGCTGCTAATGCAAGTTCAGATGTCATGCCAACTCCATGTATGTCCTGTACATGCATCAAATAGTCCTTTGTTGTAATACTTATACTTCCACTTATATTTTTACTGTTTGCTCTAAAGTACCTGAAGGCTGTCTCTATACTTTCTTTTGCTTCCCTATCTGAGCCAAGGCCTGTCTTTTCAAATTTACCAGTACCTGATATAACCTGGGTTTCAATCTTATAAGCCCCTATCATGCCTGATTTCCCTCTTGCAATGGTATAAAGATGACCTGGTTTACCCATGCCTTCAGGTATTATTTTCCCTCCGCCCTGCTCAGGAACTGAGACAAATTCCTCGCTCATTGTTTCATTATCTATGTAGGAGAAATGAACATCATAAAATTCCATACCGCCAATTTTCTTCAACTGCTCCTTGACACGTCTTCTTCCCACCAGTGCATAACGCAGTATTTCTTCAATATCATCCCTTGTAAACTCACCGTTAGGGTATATAAGTTTAACAAGCCCTGAAACTGTTTTTCTTACTGCAATAACATCTCTTTGGTTTAAGTTGTTACCCAGTTTAAAGAATTTATCCAATACATCAGAGTAGGACCATTTTCTCATTTCCCTCATAAACTCTGATACATAATCTGTAATAAAACCATATTCATCTGTAAAAAACTCTGGACGCATTTTAGGTATTTCCCATCCAGGTATGTAATAATGCATTCTGTCAAAAAATGCTGTATCATTGGCCATTGCCTCAGGGAACGGCTCAAAGAGGTGGGATGTTTTCAGAAGTACATCCACACTCTGGTTAATATTTCCCACAAATACCATAGAAGCAGAAGCATTCTTCTCTTCCTTCCCTCTGGCAAAGGAACCCGAAGCCATGTAGTCCTTCATTATCTGAATCCCATCTTTATCTTTAAATGTAATCCCGGCAACCTCGTCGAAGGCAACACAATCCCAAAGCCCCACAAGGCCTATCTGCCTTGAAGCCATATTATAAAACAGATTTGCCACCGTTGTCTGCCCGCCTGATACCAGAATGCTGTTTGGAGAAATTTCCTTATATACATGGGATTTACCTGTACCCCTTGGCCCTAGTTCGCAAAGGTTGTAGTTATTTTCCACCAGAGGTATCATCCTTGCCAGAAGGTGCCACTTCACATTATTTTCGAACCTTGTAGGTTCCATCCCTATAGACCTTAAAATAATATCTATCCATTCATCTTTTGTGAAGTATTTTCTGCCGTTTATTATCTCTTCCATATCAAGATTAGGCATTTGTATGGGAGTCAAATTGCTAATATTAAAAGGGCTTGTCCCTCTAGCCTCTTCATCATAGTAATAATCCATTTTTATAATGCACCATATTCCCCCACAAAGGAGTTTTTCATATTGTTTTACATATGTAGGTGATATGGCTACTCCCTTTATGCCCAAATTAGAAAATTCAGCCTCGTAGACATCCTTCTTTTCATTAAGTTTTACACTAACCTTATCAATAACGGTATACTTTCCTATTTCCCTAATCTTGGATTTTACCTTCTCGGCTTCATCAGGACGCACAAAATTTTCAGCCAGAATTCTTTTTACTGTTTCAACACCTTCGGCTATACCTTCTTCATCATCTGTGGCGCAATACATGCCCAAAAGATATTCAAGAACATATACGGGCACGTTTGCACCTTCTTTTATCTTTTTTGTTAAGTCCTTTCTTACAACCCTGCCGGCAAAATATTGATTCAGTTTCCTGCTTAATTCATCCACTCTTTCAACCCCTTAACTATACTTTATATTCCTAATAAAGTATAACAATATCTTTAAAAGGTTCTAAGACACTTCTTCTCCTAAGTAATACAATCCTTCATCTTTTACGATAAATACTTGCTCCCCCTTATTAAAGGATATTAGATTTCTTACTGAATCAATTGTATTTATTACACTCTTCTCAAAGTCTTCCATCCTTTTTACAAAGTTAGTATCAAATTCTCCTTTCTCATTCCATACTTTATCTTTATTAATAATTGCTTTACGTTCAATTTGTTCTAATACCCCTGAATATTTATTAATAATATCTCTATTAAACGTAACTGAATCTATAAAGTGAATGTTTAAATCTTCTATTAAGTTATTGCAGTATTCATCATCATAAATCTGGGCTAACTGCATCTCATACATCTTGCCTATTAACAATAATTCAAAACATATATGCTGTTGAACAAGCAATTCTGATACCTCAATCTCAACTTTTTGCACCTCATTAACTCTTTTACCTGTAGTTCTATTATTGCTGATAATACTGTCTAATTCTGCATTCTTTCTTTTTATTGTACTTTCATAAAATAGTAGATTTTGTTTTAGTTCTACTAAATAAGACTGCAAATTAGTCAATGTAGCAATTCTCAAATCAGAATTATTTATTATAATATTGAGATTATTTCTGATATAGGTATAGAAACCAAATATCGCCTTGTTTTTCGCTTTTTTATCATCTAAAAACATCGATATTATTTCTCTTACATCCTTTGATATACTTTCTAAAGACTTATCTATTCTAGCCATAAAATACTGACCCGTAATTGCGGATATTGCTGTAAATACCATTACAGGTGTTAACGACAAATTCTGCAATTCAACCAAACCAGCATGAGTATTTCCGATTTTGCCATTATTAACTAAAGGAGTACCTAGCATTCCATTCTTATATCTCATTAACTCTCCTACTGCCCCTTCAGGAAAAACTACTTTATAAGCACCCTTTAGCATCTCTGATTGTTTTGCAGTTTGCACTATAGGAAGATATTGGATGAGACTCATAATCTTCTCAGAACTGCCAATTGGTCTTAAACTTTTTGTTTCGTACTTATTTGGACTATCAATTAATGACTCTACATGTAAAAATGGTTTATTATCAATTGGATTTACAAACTGTAATGAATTTTTTAGTTCCTGTTCCTCTTCTGGTTGGTTTTTAATTTCTGACTTGATTTCTTCAATATTCTTCAGAATTTCATCTATTCCCAATAACCTCTTAATATACTTCTTCATATTGGCCTCCTTTCAACCATTTGTTAAAACCCAAAGTCATCATTGGATATTGCTATATCGATAATAAACGGTATTTTATCATATATCTTTTCTACTGTTTCCTCTTCATCTTCCATGATAAGATAATACTTTTTGGTTTTGTCATACTTTCTGTTTTTTAATACAAACTTTTCTCTGAAACTTCTGTCCTCATAAGTTTCAGACTTGCTATCGGCAATAATTATATTTTCATTGGATATGCGATTGCCATCTTCATCTGCAAAGTACACTTTAAGTCTCAATGGAACACGCTTATCCTCTATCTTCTCAGTCTGGAAGAACTCCAAATAGGTTATGGTGTTGGTTATTTTTCTGGTTATACTTGTAAGTTTTACATCAACTTTTGTCACTTCGTTTTTACTATCCTTGCTCCTATCATTCTTAAACTTAATTACAGGAATAAGAATCTCCTGCAAGGATGTGCCGCCATGTACATAGTTGGCTCCTGTACCCTGCACTTTAAACCTGTTTACTCCCCTTGGAGAAATATATTTAAGGCTGGTATCAGGTCCAAGTAAATACTCCATATCAAAGGTTAAAGTGCCATCCAATTCTAAAGTCTTTGTACTCAATACAAACCGTCTGTTTTCATAAGCATCTTCGATAGAACCTTTTGATATTTTATCGCTTTCCATAAGGTTTCCACGTTTATATATAAATCCGTGGTCGGCAGTTATAATGATATTTGTTGCTGTAACATTATTTATAAGATTATTTATTAACAGCATTAATTCTTTAAATGCTTCTTCTACCGCATCAAAAACTTCTCTCTCTGTTTTGCTATTGTCCCCTCTGGCATCAATAGTATTATGATATATATAAATCAGTTCTTTCCCACCAAAAATTTTGCGCATATCATCCCGTTTCATATCAACAACATCTGTAAACTGTAATGCCACTGATTCCTGATTATAATTATTTAGAATTTTATTCCTGTTTTCCGTTCCCTCTGAAGATATATCATCGACATACACCTTATAATCCTCATCTATTGCAATAGATTTATGAGGTAAAAGGGATGCCATACCAAGACGGGTGCTGGATGGTATACAGCCTTGCATATATGCTATCTCAGTAGACCCTTTCCTTTCTTTATTGAGCATATCACAAAACTCCCTGGCGACCTCATATCTAAGCGCATCTGAAATAATAACAAATACCCTTTCTCTACGATTTTTAAATGGTTTTATGTACGTGTTGTAAAAGTCCTTCTGCATAATCATACCGGGAATTGTCCAATTTCCATTTAAAGTTTCCAGACTATCGGACCACTTAATAGAGAGTGTATTGAGATAACCGTTAACATAGATATTTTCAATCTTATCCCTTAATTCCATCAGCAGTTCCTTGTTTTGCAGTCTGTCGAAAGAAGTATAGAATTTTCTGTAGGCAGTATCCAGTTTATAATACTGCTCCGCATATCTTTTAGCAAACTCCAAAGGGGTATACTGCCGTATATTCTGGCTAACATCCTTCCAGCAGTCAAATAACTCTATAGCCCAGTAGATACACTCATATTCAGATTTAAACAAATTGTACCAGTGCTTTGTCCTCCTGGCTTGAATAATATCCCTGTACCTTTCAAATTCTCCTATATTAGAAATCAGTTGTTCTTTGAGTTTCCTTATAATTGCTTCGTCAAAGGCTTTGAAAGTGTCACAGTTGATATAGTCCTCTATTTCCCAATTACCGATATATTCATGTACTTTCAGTTTTCCTTCCATGCTGTTTGCCAACCTGTCATAGAAAGCGGAGTAAAGAGAGTGGTTCATGAAGTTGCTCAAGAAAACCACACAGTCAGCCTTTCTTGAAGAAACATATTCTCTCCATGTTTCAGGTGTTTCACCGTTTAGGGAATATGCGACATTTGTAACCAGCATGAATAGGGCCAATTTTTCAAGGGTTGGTTCCTTATCACTATACCCGTAGTACTTATCAGTAAGTTTCCAGAGTACGTCTAATCTTCCGAACTTCTCGATAGCCTCGAGGTACTTGTTGTTTTTTAAATCCTCCTCCATCAAAAGTACTCTTAAAACTTCGTCAAAATCCGGATAAGGCAGTCTGCACAATACTGACAATACAGCCACATCTACTGTTTCCTCGGTGTACCTTTCTATTTCATATCCTTTAAAAATCTTATACCTGTCCTTGTTGTTAAAAAATTTTATGTACTTCCTAAATGTATTTTTTAAGGTATCATCTGCTATTCCAAAATCCCTCACAATTAGGGTAGCCTTATCCGTTGAAAACTCCATACTGTACTTTAATACATCCAGCAGATAGTTTTCCTTTGACTGGGGTTTTGAAAAAGGAGCATAAAGAAGATAGTTAGACTCTGTATCTACTTTCTCCAATTGGTATTTCACATAAAAATAGTTGTTTTTGCTTAATTTAAGCACCTTTGCATTTTCAAGGTTCAGTTCATCTATATCTTCCTTGAATTCCCCATCATCGTCATACCAGAAAACGATATGGCGCCTTTTACCTTCACTTAATTCCTTGTTAAACGTATCTTCAAGCAGTATTTTTATTTGATTTAAGTCCATCGTAATCCTTCCCTCAATTACAAATATATATTATTTTCTTAGCGCTCTGTCATATATCTAAAAAACTTACTTGTCCTGCCCGTTGCGTAATCTGTTTATTTTGTTTTTCAATTTTACCCTTATTCTTTATAATCCAATTTACAAATGCACCTGTTCGTTGTTCAATTTCTAATCTTCTTCTCAGTCCAATATTGTTTGTACGGGCATATTCGGTAAATACATTGATAAAATCAAACATACTCTGATTATTTCTGAAGTACGATTTAAAAATCTTACTTGAATGTTCTCCAGCATACTTCTGAGGATAACCAGATATAATATCAATATCAAATTGTTTCAATTTATCACCTTTCAACTTTTTCCTCTTTGAATTCAGGTCTGAATCAAGAGGGATGATGCTATATACTTCATCTGCTCCCCCAACTTCAACAATAGAAGCAGGGATAAACTCTATACCTGCTAATGTTTTTAACATATTCGGTACTGTTTTAAGGTCCTTCAGCAGCGGAGAAATAGCCGCTTCCAATCTCTTTTTGAAGGTCTCTTCTTTTCCGCTATGCATTACTTTTCCATTACTATTTAACGAATCTATTGTCAGACCATTAGCACATAATAGCCTTAATACATAAAAGTTAATTTTAACTGAACTATCACCAACTAAACTGTTGGAAAGCTGTAGACCTATTCGTGATACATCCTCAGATGTCCCACCTCTACCAGTAACTAAACCCGCCTTTATTTTTGGGGATAGAAGCCTTAAATATAAATTTGTATTAATTACATAACTCTCTGAAACTTCAAATTTCTTATAGACTTCAGGAAAATACTTCTTTAAATCTTCTAACAATGACTTGTTATAATAATTCTGGTAAGTCTTGCTTACTACACCTAACACCGTGTTGTTATCAGTGTCTACGACAAACTGATACCTTGCCATCTGCTTTTTTACATCTGAATTTGACACATAATTATTTAAAACATGGGATGCGAGATTGGCTTCTGTTAATTCATTTATGAAATATAGAGGTATTCCAAATGTACTACAAAAAGATGTAAACCCATCCCGATTAAAACTAATCCATTGTTTTCCCCTACCGAAGAATTCGTCATCCATAAACACAGAGTTATTATTTATAAACTCTTCTATGGGTATATACTTAACTTTTTCTTTTTCTTTTGAAGCATACTCCTCAATATCTTTCATATTATTAAAAATAAAACTTTCAATATCTGATACCTTAAATGCCAATCTAAACACCCCCTTAAAACTATATGTTAATTATCCTATATAATCTAAATTTTTGCCAGCAAGTCCGCTTTCAATGGCCTCCTGCCTTCCCCCTGGGGTATCTCAACCCCTTGGAACTTAGCATAGTTTACACTTACCCCGTCGTCCAGGTCTATCTTTATCCTCTGGTTTGCAACATGGGCAATTATCTGGTCATACTGCAAACATTCTTCCATCTGTTTTAGTATCTTTTCTTTTTTCTTTCTTGCATTGGTTTTCTCTCTTTGAGAAACATTGGAATCAATAATAATATCCAGCCTCTTAATTTCCGCTTCGTAGGATTTTTGTAATTTATGCAGGTAGTCGGTTCTTACCCTTGCCACCGTAAACTCATCATATCGGTGCATATAGATGAGGGCTTTAAAACCGTCCTGCTTGCCAGAATCAAAGAGCCAGTAGATTGGTTTTTTCTGGTATACCTGTACATGGTCCTTATAAAAATCCTTGAGGAAATATCTTCTTATAGCCTGTCTTGCTGTTTCAGAAGGCTTTCTTCCTAATGTATCAGCAATATAGTCGAGATTTTCTTCCAAAGTATCCTCCCCAAATGTAATCTTGAGGAACTCAATAAACCTGCTGACAATGTCATCCTCAAAGTATTCGTCATCGGTAATGGGCAGGACATTATCAATATCAGGCCCAAAAGTAGCATCTACCCATGTATCTTCAACTACCTTACCTTCTTCATCTTTTACTATCTTTCTTACTTTCCACTGCCCATTCTCACACTTCCATTTAGCCTTAAAATCTCCGCCAGCATAAATAAGGCCTTCTGCATCAATGGAATATCGACCAAACATACAACCAATCGCATAGGAGATAAAGGACTTTATATCCCTTACTCTGTCGGCTTTCCTTATGGTTATATCCTTGTCCTCCACTTCGGGAGTGAGTTCGTCCTGTAGGCCGTATATTTCGATTAATATGCGGTTTATTTTCTCCTCATTGGTTTTGAGTTGGATGAACTGTTTTTCTGCAAAGGATGACCAGTTGTTGAAGGCTTGTTTTACTGTACTGCTATCGCCTTTGTGTGCAAACAGTGGGTGTTTTCGAAAATCCCAAGATGTTTCAAAAGAATCCCAATCTACTTTTGAAATACTGATATTCTCAACAGTAAGTTCACTTAAAACACAGTTATTAAATACTTCCTTAACAATAGGTATTGATTTAACATTTCCAACTTGAAAACACATTGTTGGATTTAAAATATCTTGAAATAAAGTTGATAATTTACTGCACAACAATGGTAAAATAGAAATTAGTTTCTCTTTTTCAGCAATTATTGCAGGGCCTCTATTATCTCTAAGGAACCCATCATCAAAATACCTTGCTGAAAAAAAGTTTGACCCAACATCGGTCCAAGTTATACCTTTCAAAAAATTTAATTGTTCATTTCTAATAGTTGAACCTGGATGACTTTTGATTTCAAATCCATTGTTCTTCCATAATACAATGTTATCAAAATTGCCATACCATTTCCTTGACTTTCCACCCTTTATATATGGTGCCCATTTCCTATTTGAACTCGTAAAATCAAGTTGATTTCTAGCATAGAATTTTATATCATTATAAATAACTTCATACCAATATCTTACAAATCTTTCATTGTTGCCAGTGTCCATCCCTTTTTTAACAACAAAACACTTTCCTATATTTAGATTATTATTAAAAATTTCTTTTACTCTATCACTAGCCCAATATGCAATCTCAAAGTTCGGCATCTTTTCAAAAAAAGCATTCGCAGAATAGTATCTATTACTTTGATTAAAAAACTCTTTTTCTTTCATTTCTGAACTGTTATAATTAATGAGCCTAATATAACTACCTATATATTTTTTGTTTTCCTGTTTGATAAATATAAAAGAATTAGTTTGAACAACCTCACCACTTATTTCTTCAAATGCTCTCGGACCTAAATGAATCATAGATTGTATTATCATATTGTTAACAATATTTGCTCTTAAATTTATAAAACTTGATAAGAACATCCATGATTGCTGAGTAATCATTCCAGTATATCTATTATTATTTGTTAATTTTATACACTTTTCAATAAATGTAGAATATAAATCAATACTATTTTCTTTATAATACTTATCTAAATACTGTATGAGTTTGGGACTCATATTTCTCTTTCCTATATACGGCGGATTAGTGCACACCACATCATACTTCTGGCTTATAATCCTTGCCTGCTTAACCAATGGCGGTATCTTCTCAAGAATTATATTCCTAAAATGATACTCAAATAAATCCTGGGTTCCCCCTTTCCTTATCTCTTCCAATCTTCTCTCAATAGCATCAAAATCAATAGGCTTTACTTCAAGTATAGACCCGTACTCTTTGGCATCATAAAATGCATTTATAAGATATTCTACATCCTCTCTGTGTATCCGCTTCTCTATTTCGGTCTCCTCGGGATTTACAAGATAGTCTATAGCCTCTTTAGGAAAACCATTGCTTTCCTGTATAGCACATACATTAAGATTTACCTTTTCCCTGAATATCCTCCTGCTCTTGCTCATTGCCTTCATCATTACTGCAAAATAGGCAAGTTGTGCCGCCCTGTCGTCTATATCCAGTCCGTACAGGTTATTTTCAAGAATAAGCCTTGGAATATCCCTTTCGGAATATCCCGCACTCTTGTAGATATCATAAAGCACATCAAAGGCATACACCAAAATATGACCGCTGCCCATAGCAGGGTCCAGCACCTTAATATCTTCTGGTCTAATATCCCTGCTTTTAGCCCTTATTTCTTCCAACTGTTTCTGAACTTCAGGTTCCTGCTCTGCTTCCTCAAGGTAGTACTTCCATTTGCTTCTCAATTCTTCATCAGGATGCCCTTCCAACCACAGGCGCCCTAAGGAGTTTTCCACCATATATTTAACAATCCAGTCAGGAGTAAACAATTGAGTTGCAGCAGGAATATTTTCCTTTGTTATCTTTATGTTCTTCTTAAGCCCTTCAAATACCTCATCTTTCTTCTCTGAGATGTAGTACTGATACATCCAACCAATGATTTCAACCTGGTCTTTGAAATCCTCCTCAGGTATATCATCTACCAACCGCCTTATAACAGACCCTTCAGCAAGGAGGTTTGAAGGCAGAAGGATTTCGGTGAAATCTTCAATCTTTTCAAATAGTCCCGGAAGAATATTATTTAAAGCATAGCACTGCTTTACAAGAAGATATCTGTAAAGAGTCTCAGTATCATTGTTATCCTGCAGCCTATATACTAATTCCTTGTCCAAATCAAGGTCTATATTAAGTGCTTCCTTAATAATATCCGGCTCCTTCTTGCCTGGTTCAATAGATGATAACACTCTAACTCCTGTAGGAAGGTAATCATTAACTTCCATGAAACGCAGAGCAATAAACCTGTTAAACCAGGTATAGGCCACTTCCTCTATCACATTGCTAAATCCTTTTTCCTTTATTCTCGACACAAGGCTCTTTCTTTGCGCTATCTCTATCTTGTTCAGACTTCTATCCCCTATTATCATTGTATCTGATGTAGAAACTTCAGGCTCTTTTATTTCTTTCTCAGTTATACCTATCTCATAAGCCTTCTGCTTTATATCTTCAATAAGTTTTTTTCTCGCCCATACTGCAAAATTTTTTATTGCTGTTTTATCCATGTCACTGCCTCCTTTTCATACAGGGACATTTCTTCTAAAAGAAGTGTCCCTGTACCTCAAACAAGTTTAATAATGACGTCGTCTTTCAACTCTCTTTTTAGCCTGTACCTTATTTCATTTACAACATCCTCTATGTCCGCTTCACTCTCAATGTTCTTTGCGCCATGCAGGATGTTGGCAATACTGATGTTTACGGTCTTCTTATACTTCCTCGGCGGGTCGTTTATTACTGTTGGCTTGTCCGGTTCTTCAGGTGTTGTTGGAGGTTCAGCAGGCTTCCTTTTTGCAAGTTCCTCAGCAATTTCATCAAAGCACCTTAGTTTAAGCCTGTCACTTTCCTCTTTCATTGCTATGGCTTCATAGAAGTTGTTGGCACGCTCCAACCTGTTTAAGAGGTCATCGAATCTGGCTTTGAACCTGTCAAAAAGTACAGGTTTTAATTCGTACTTATCCAATTCCTCAAGAACCTTGCTGTAATCACCCTCAATTACCTGCCTTACAGGTTTGCACTCCTCTTCCAGCAGTTCTGTAAACCTCGACACAAACCTGTCAATAAGGCTGGGCAATTTATGAATATCAGAATACGGTTCACGACTTCCAACAATTTTCTGCATTTGTGCTACCAGGTCTATGACTTCTTTATCCAATACATAGGTCTTATTGCTATTGTATACATTTATCTTGTGAACCGCCTTGTCAAAGAAGTCCTTCTGGTTGCTATCAAAAAATCTCTTAACATCTACGGAATCATCAGCATAATCCAGCAGTATGTCTTTCTCTCTTTGAAGTTCATCATAGAATTCTTTTGCATCATGAATTTTGCAAACTTTTTCTAATGTTCTCTTTCCTTCCTCTAAAATATCCTGTCCAGGATATTTGGACTGTTTGTAGTAAACCAGCAATTCATTAATTTTTGCAATTTCATCCCTTGCCAAGTCTTTAAATCTTCTCATAAGTCCATCTTCATCAGAAGGAACAGCAGTAATATTGAACAGTTCTTTGCATAGTTCTCTGACATTGCTAATCTGGTGTGCAGGTACCTTTATCCTCTTTTCAATAAGAAGTCTATCGGCATAATCCCTCTTGGTAAGATATTTGACAATCTCCCTATCCTGAACATCAAGGTACTGGCTGTTTAATTGCAGTTTCACTTCCTGTGCCTTAAATAGTTTGGCAACCAGCCATTCAATATCCTCCTCAAGCCATCCATAAGGGGCTTTCCCATATATACTAAGGATTGCTTTCATGGTTACAGGAATACTTCTTGTGGTATTTCTTTCTATATAACCCGCCATTTCATCAAGGGCTAATTTATTTGGCACTTCAACACCATTTAATGTAATCTGTTCATTATCTGCAAATATATCGTATAAGTCTTTGGTAGTAGTAAAGTATGTAATATAACCTAGTTTCGTATATATTCCTTCAATAAGCAACTTAAACCCGTCATTTATCCTGTCAACAGGGTGCTTTTCCTTAACCTCAAGTCTCTGTGAATTGGCATACATATCCGCATTCCTGATGGCTTCAGTCAGAAGGAATTTTACTCTCTCCTTGCGTTCAACAAGTTCCCTCCTTTTTCTGTCCTTGATTTCTTCAATCTTCTGAGTAAGGGAAGTTCCTCCTTTTCTACGCAGGAAGGTTTCAATTTTCAATACTTCCTCCATCTCGTCAAGGAAAGTAGTATCATTGGGAAGTTTAACAATTAAATTGTTTTCCCGCATAGACATTAGTTTAAATTCATTATCTGTAAGTTCTACTCCAGTATCATAGTAAGGGGTAATGATTTTAAGACCTATGTCATTTCCCTGATTGCCTCTGAAAAATCTATCGTCTACAACCTGGTTAAAATTAAAGTTGTACCTTGAAGAATATTTATATTTTTTATCTGGGTAGATTTCTTCAAAGACGATTTCGGAAACTTTCTGAATTACTTCTCCCAAATCCACACTGATGTTCTTTATTTCCCTATTGATATCCTGCTCTTCATGGGTAAGAAAGATATATTGGTCTCCATTTTTTTGGACAAGGGTTTCCTTTACCAGCCTTTTTAGAGATTCTTCTATTTTCTTTTTGAGGTCTATCTTATCCTCGTCGATATGAGATACCATTAGAGTAGCCAGATTTTCTATGTTTGCAGGTATCTCCTTAACATATTTAATCATAAAGAGAACTTTCAAAAGTTCTACGTCGAAATTATTCAAATTGCCATTTTCCTGGGCATGGATAATAACCGTCCTGATATTAGAATCAAGGAAGGCTTCAATAGTATCATAAAAGGCTGAAAATGGTATTAATGTTCCTTCTTCGCTGTTCATATATTTTATAGCAGACTCCTGGAAGGAACTAATCATGGAGCGCTCCCCTTCTGCCAGATGCTTACCTGATGCCCCGTGTATCCTTATAGAAGTCAGCACTTGCTGAAGAAGATTGAATTGATATGGAATAAATGGATAGCATTCTGCAAAATCCTCACTATCCTTATATACCTTTTTCTCCGGAGTATCTGCTGAGAAGGTAATAAGGTTTTTAAGTATGGAATTTTTATTCTCATAAAGGAGTTTTAATGTATCCTTTGCTACATCCTCCTTTAAAAGGATTCTTTTTCGGATTACCTCGTCAACATTGGCGCTGGAAAGACTAAGACGGGTATTGAACCTGCCCTGAATCTTGGAAAAATCATTACCTTTTACTTTTGTAACTAAGTCAATATCCTGCTGACTTGTCACAATAACCCAGGCTTTGCCGCCGCATTCGGTTCCCAAATCTTCTACAACAGTTTGAAGATTCAGCATCAGTTGAGAATTGTCTCCGATATATTGTCCTATTTCATCTACCAGGAAAATAACATGATGATTCTTGCCTTTTCTTTCTATGTACTCCCTTACTCGTCTTGCAAACTTTTCAACGCTTAAAGTATAACTTTCTTCTGCTTTTGCATACCAATTCCTTGCTGCCTCAGGACTCATCTTGGTACTTTTAGACAGGGCTTCTACAATGGCATCTTCTTCATAGTAGAAATCCTCCCTTGCATCTACCCATTCTCTGCCTGATATATCTTTAAAGGTCTTTTTAAAATCTTCATAAACCCCATCTATTACCATCTGTCTTTCCAAGTCTGCTATCCAGGGCATAGAGCCACAAAAACCCTGCATTTCATTGAATACTTTATTAAATACTTTTACTATGGCATCTTTATTGGCTTTTGAATCGGAATCACTCTTGGAATCTATGTTAAATAGAATTACATCTGCTGAAGTGTCCCCGGCCAGTTTCATATCGGCTAGAACCATATTGTCTTGTATCTTGTCGTTGAAATATTCAATTGCTCTTTTTCCTTCAACTTCTCTGTTCTCAAGAAGATAGGAAAGTATTTTAAGAAAATGGGATTTACCGCTTCCAAAGAAACCCGAAATCCACACTCCCATTTTGTCGGTAGTACTTACTATTCCTTTTTTATATGCTTCAAAGAAAGTGTCAAAATGCTTTGCCAATTCTTTTGTAACAACATATTCTTCAAGTTCCTGTTGTACATTGCTGTCATCGTCCTGACCAACCTTGATTACACCCCTGATATCTCTATCAATAGGTTTTTTAAACATATCTTTTATTAACATGTTTAATCCTCCCCCATTTATGAGCATAATTCTCTCTAATATCTCTCCACTAACTTAAATGCTCTATAATAGTTGTCATCCTTAATTTCTTCAAAAAGTACCAGTTCAAGTCCATCATATACTCCCGGAAAAAACATAATTACAGGTACTTCGTCCAAAACCTGATGAAGATTATTTAATACCGTATGTGAGCGTATAATCGGCCATACCTTCCCCACACCGGTTATAAATACTACGTCTCCTTTTACTACCCTATCCTTTATATATTGAATAATAAGGTCATCTTTCTCAGTAAGCCTTAATGCTCTTTTAGTAGCATTAAATACAAATTCACTACCCTTTATCTGTTCCATCTTAAAGTTCTTCTCAAGATAACCTTTTGTCTCAAGAAGTTCCAGCATTATTTCATACAAGTCAAATTCCTTTATATGAAAACCATAATCTCCGTCATTAATCTTCTGTTTAAGAAAATGCACATGCTCTCTCACAAGCATTTCATACCTTGGTTCATAATCGAATATATAGTATCCTATTTCATTCCCAAGACCTGTATTTTCTCTAAATGATTCTTTCGTAATCCGCTGTATGATTTCATCAAGCCTTTGGTAAATAGTTTTCACTTACATCTCTCCCATCAGTGCATTAAGGTATTTTGTGTCTCCAATCTCTTTAAGATGCTGAACCACTTCTTCTTCAATAATTGGCTTAACAACTTCCCTGTCCTTTTTTTGGTCTTTTATAAAACCAGCCTCAAATAGGATACGAATATATACCTGTTTCAATTTATAGAAGGTGTAGTCATCCCATGAGGCTACCCGTTCGCTTTGCTCTTTCTTTCTATTAAAAAATAGATTAAAATCCTTATCCTGCAATGTAAAATCCCGAAGCAATATCTTTTCTCTAAACACCTCATACATAAATTCAAAGAATAATCTATCTGTCTTCATAATAGAGTAGATAACTATCTGCTTGCTCGTTTCTATATCACCGTTTACTATTTTTTCAATCAAAAAGTCATCAATAGCCTTTAATCTTTGCAGCACTATTGACGCAATTTCGCTTCTGCGCGTTTCTGTGTTTACCTGAAATATGTTATCTTTTTTTGCCTTTTCTTTTATCTCAAATTCCTTAAACCCTTTATTTATAAGTTCTGCAGCCTTTTTCGTTTCCCTGAAAAGAAACGGTCTTGATTTAATTGTGGATTTGTATTCTAACTCTTCAACCATACTTTTCCTTCTTTCTGGTCCACTTTTTTGATATTTTAATTATACCTATTAATAAAAAAATTGTACAGGCTTAAGTATAAAATTGTAATATAAATGACATGTAAATTGTCTAAAAATCAGACTATAACTTTAATATAAAATAATAAACAACCATTCAAATCTTGATTTCTACAAATGCTGGTTCAATATAATCCTGTCCTCTACTCCATTTTGATAAACAAAAATTAATTTTCTCCTGTCAAAAACAGGTCTTGCTCTATGGATAATCCGATGATGATTAGGACAAATAATAACCTGATTTTCAGCATTGTTATTGAATGATTTAACAAAGGGGTCTAAATGGTGTGATTCTACTATATTGACTCCATACCTTGCACTAATATTTTCTCCACATATCTGGCAGCAATAATTATAAAGAAGTTTCAAGGTTTCCCCTATTGCCCTGTTAAGTTTACGAATCTTTACTATTTGGTTCACTGCAGCAATAGTAGCATTAGGGTCAACAGTGTTATAGTTAATACTTGCTTCATACTCCTGCTCATCTTCATGAACCATTATATCTTTTACTATCCTTGTATCCTCCAGCGTTATACATTCAAGCAGATATGTATCTGGATAGTCTGTTGTATATATAGCCAGGTATTCTTTTTGTTCGTCGGGAACTTTTATAAATTTACGTTGATTTTCAGGCAGGCTATTTCTCTGCTCTAATATATACCTGTAACTTACAGCAAAAATGCTTCTAAGTCTTTCCGCAATCTCACTTTGAGGATGATACCTTATTTGTAGTATATCTTTTCTGTTTGGATATTTTCTCTCATCAAATTTCTGATTTACAAGTCTTGCTTTATAAGTCTTTCCTTCCAATACTAAGAAAATATCTGTAGACTGGCCTCTTGGTAGAAACTTTTTTATAGTATTATGAAAGACTATTTGTATAGTTACGGGAATACTCACTCCCTGATGCAACACCGACCAGTCTACTTCTTTTTTATATACATAGTAGTTGTCATTTATCATCCTATCATCCCTCATACTTATAACCATTTACCCTATTTTATTTATTCTACAGTTAAAATTAAAACCCTTTATATGTCTTAAATCTTAATAAAAAAGCACATGCTACTAAGGCATGCACTCTTTTAATAATTCTTCTTTACAACATTCATTTGTCCTAAGAATAATACTAATTATGCTTACTCCTTGTTTATGAAACATACTCTGTATTTTGTCGATTTTGAATCATGTGCTTAATCAAAATTTTATTCACACACTGAATCTGTTTTTCTGTTAAAACTGCTTTACTGCTATGTTCATCTATAAATGGCAATATTGCATTGGCATTTACTATTGGAAAAGTACATAAATTTTCATTTCTTACTTTTGTATGATAATTACCCATTACTATGATGCTTTTAATAGGGATTTCCTTTGGAAATATGCGTTTCAAGATATATTCATGCCTCATCACTTGCTGAGTTGGGTTGATTATTTGATTCATAACATTGTCTTTATACTGCTCCCACATTTCATTATCCCTTACGATAATTTCACCCTTGAGGCTCTTTGTTTCAATGCTAATAACACCGCCAGGTCCAATAACAAGATGGTCAATTTGCTGTGATAACTTATAATCTTCGTCATAAACAATGATATCGTTGTAGACAATGAAATTGTTTTTATCAAGGAATTCCAAATTATGAGCAACATTCCTTTCTCCTTTTTTGCCTGCAATAACTGCTTCATAGTTTTGGTATCTATTATTAGCCTTTTCTCCTAAAACTTTCATCGCTTCAATACTAAACTGTTTACGCCGCCGCAAAATGTCAGTAAGCTGACGGTATTGCCTGTCCAG
>ENA-UPAD01001770-UPAD01001770.1-bioreactor-metagenome-genome-assembly--contig:-NODE-1770-length-20209-cov-7.249479_pt1 | contig 20209 bp, 27 predicted proteins | sample MGYA00238179_ERZ772710 | MGnify/ENA primary metagenome ERZ772710 (study PRJEB29004, sample SAMN07631245) | bioreactor metagenome | isolation source: Switchgrass digestor | place: USA: Dartmouth...
GCACATATTTGCACCGCTATTTCGTGAATCGAACGCATTTAAAAACTACGTAGAAAAATGCAAAGAATTAGGATTAACGGTCTGACAGGCCGGGGAGGGTGACAAATATGACTATCTTTTTAAGCGGCCCTATAACGGGCAACAAGGCTTACAAACGACAATTCAAAGCTGCCGAAGAGAAGCTTATAGCGCAGGGACATGCCGTGCTAAACCCTGCTACGCTGCCAGAAGGCATGGAGTACGAGCATTACATGCATATTTGCATATCGATGATTGATGTTTGTGACGCGGTATATCAGCTCCGGGGCTGGCAAAAGTCACTCGGCGCACAGCGCGAATACGGGTACGCGCTGGGTAAAGACAAAATTATACTGGAAGCTTGATATGGCAACGCTGTACGAAGAGCGTATCGCTGAGGCGATCAAAAGGATTGAAGCTCGCAATCTCAGCGATAGCGACATTATAAAAGAATATCGCATAGCGTATAACCGCTATGTAGCGGCCGTCGTGGATGGCAGCTCTCCGGAGGGCGTCGTATATAAATACTTACACAAGGAGGCGTACCGCCGTGTTGCCAGCAGACGCGGGATTAAATTATCTGCGGCCGGGGATAATGCCGGCAAGGCTTAAAAGGCAAAAGCGAGCAGCCTGCGCGAGAATATGTGCCCTGCTTACTGTGATCGCGTTGACTGTATCGTGCGTGTCGGTTGCCGTTGTAAGAGCAGACCGCGTGGCGTATGTAACAACCGCCGGTGACGTAACACTTCGCCCGGCGAAACAGGTTATAAAGACAGCACCGCTGGAAGCCGTGGCTCCGCCGGTGACGGAAGAAGCCGGCGCGGATGCTGAAACCGCAGACAAAATCCCGAACGCGAATAAAACGATACCCGAACCCGACAGAGAGGAAGTAGAAGCACTTGCCCGTATGCTTTACGGAGAGGCGCGCGGCGTAGCGTCAACGATGGAAAAGGCGGCTTGCGTATGGTGCGTATTAAATCGCGTTGACGACAGGACGGGGCTATGGCCTGACACAATAATCGGTGTGCTCGCTCAACCGAATCAGTTTAGCGGATATTCTCCCCGCAATCCCGTAACGGATGCGCTTTATGCGCTTGCACGGGACGTGCTTATAAGGTGGATACGTGAGCGGTCGGGCGAGACTGACGTCGGGCGGGTGCTGCCCGCTGAATACGTATACTTTACTGGCGACGGTGAGCGCAACTATTTTTACACCGCGTGGCCTGCCGGGGTGACGGCTGCGTGGACGTGGGAATTACCTGATCCGTACATATCATAACCGAATAACCGAAAGGAGATAGCAACCGTGATTAACGTGAGAGAATGTCCTTTTTGCGGATGTGGACTTGATCCGGGCGAACGCTGCGACTGCGGCGGGAAGCCGGTAATTGATGATAATGCACCAAAGGCAAGAAAGCGTAAGCGCGTTTATAACGCAAGCAAAAGCGAAATGCGGAAGCTATTACAGCTGTACGCCAAAGGGCACACGGTAGAGGATATTGCCGAGCTGCTTAACATGTATCCCGACGACGTTGAGTATGCACTTGTGCGACGGGGGCTGTTGTTGCCGCGAGAAATTAAATACTTGAACAAGCGCACCAAGCAAGGAGGGACAAATATTGCTTAATGCAGTGTTTCTCATGGGGCGCGTGGTGCGTGATCCCGAGCTGCGCATGACGCCGACGGGAAAGGCGGTCACTACAATAACGCTCGCCCACCACACAGGCCATAAAGATAGCGACGGCAAGGAGACTGTGTATTTCATCGACGTCACGGCATGGCAGCAGAAAGCTGATTTTGCTTGCCGCTATCTACATAAAGGGCAAACGATAGCCGTTGAGGGGGAGCTTATCGTCAGTCGTAAAAACGATGCGGCGGGCAAGACGATAAACACACTTGGCGTGACGGCATCACGCATACATTTTGCGGATGCGGCACCGAAGCAAACCGATGCGGCGCCGGTTATACCGGTAATGCCGGTGATGGAAGAGCTGAGCGAAGAGGACGATTTACCGTTTTAATAAATAACCGCGAGGAGAACGACATGGAAAACGCCATTGCTAAGATTAACGCCGAAATGCAGAAAGATCCCGACAACACCTACCTCGAAATCGTCGGGCATTACATAATCGACAGATGCGCAGAGCCGGCCGTTACGGCGGCTGTCAATGGTGGAAAAACACTTGCCGGCGCGATGGAAGCTATAACAAGTGTCGCAAGAAAAAAAGTGTCCAGTAAATGCGCTGTCATGCGCGATGCAGAGATATTTGATGCAATCGACAAGTACCTCGGGGTCGGTAAGAACCACGAGGCCCGGGCAAAATCTAAACGCGAAGTCGACGGCGGAGAAGCATATGAAGCTAATCCGCCGAAGCTATTAGACCTCAGCTTTGAAGATCTGCTATGAAAGTCAGTCGATCCATTAAAGAAATGCCGTGGCCTGAGTATCAAGGCATAGCCGGAGCTGATTTACAGGTTACGGGTACGATTGTCGGGGGGCTGCTTGTACTGACGATTACTCTCAACCGGGCTCACATATTAAAACAGCATCCCTATATGTATCAAGTCTCTGAGCCGGATAAACGCCTTATCATAAACGCGGATCGGCGGGACTGGGCATTGCTCGAGCGTACCGGCGGCCGTGCCCGGAGAAGATTGCCGGTTATAAATTGTGTGCCCTTGCGGTCGTGTTATCCGGAAATAGATACGCGGACAGAAGCTCTGATCGCGGCTGCGTTAGGGGTTAATGAATCAAACAATCACTATATGCCTGAGCTTGTAGGATGGCTTGAATCATCGCATCAATACCAAAAAGAACAGGCGAAGCTTGCGCGTGGGGAGATACCGGACGACGCGGTCAATCTGTGCCCGGAGGAAAAGCCTGACGGCCTGTGGGATTTTGTCAGACGAAATATACTTGCAAATGACCATACGATTATATACAAGCGCGGCGGCGTCCGTGGCACGTGTTCACTCTGCGGGCGTAGTGTGCGGGCCAAAGGAAAGCATTTTCGGCAAGGCTGTTACGCAACCTGTCCGAACTGCGGGGAGTATGTTTATGCTGTGCTGGAAGGCTCGTCGTTGTGGAAAGCTGATTACGTTGATAATGTCGTGACGATACAGCGGGGTGACGGCGGTACAGTATGGTTCCGGCTGTGGCATATCATCCGCGATTACAGCGTCACGTATGACGGCGGTGCAGATAAATGGATGATAGAAGCTGCCCGGTACTGTATACGCGGAGATAAGGCGGCGCAGTGGAATATTTTTTATAAAGAACACTCATTAGCAGGGCGCTGCTTTGAATACAGGCTCGACAGCTGGACACGCACATCGCGGGTATTGTTATATGACGGCGTATACACGTTTTGCCCGATAGGCCTTGATGAAGCCGTAGCCGGCACAAAATTGCAGTACGCGAACTTGCGGGGGTATATGCACGATCCGGAGATTAGATGCCCGGACGTACTAATGTATGCGATTAACTTTGCTCGTTATCCGGTCATGGAGTTTTTATATAAGCGGGGTTACAAAAGTCTTGTTCAGGCAAAGGTGCGCCATGGGCTGTCCGAATTTAATCGCAACGCTATACTATGGCAGCGGAAAAAGCTGCGTGAGTGCATCCGCTTCCCGCTGCGTCTGCTGAAATTAAAAGATCCCTGTGAGTGGACGATGGACGATGTTGAGAGTGTTCGCCGTCTGTGGCAGATACCGGGCATGACGGATAAAGCTCTGCCGGATATTCTCTCTTCTGGGATACCCCATGATTTATATAACATATTTGCTCACGGTCGCCCCGAAAAGACGCTCGCGTATCTGAGGCGTGTGGCGGCGACGCGGGAGCGTGAAACTATCGGGTCGGTAGCGCGTATTTACAGAGACTATCTCGGAGAAGTAGCCGCGCTAAATCTTAATACGACTGACGAATCTATATTATATCCGCCTGATCTCTACGCGCGGCATGCGGAGACAGCGAGACTTGTCGAATACGAGAAAAATAAGGATTTGTATGACAAAATCGCAAAGCGGGCGAAAAAGCTATCGTGGCTGTCTTGGACGTATGGCGGGCTGACAATCCGACCGGCAACAAGCCCGGCTGAGCTAAAGGAAGAGGGCGCCGCCCTGCATCACTGCGTAGGAGGATATGCACAGAGAATGGCCGACGGCGAAACGGCAATCTTTTTCATACGTCGAGAGCCTGACAAGCCATATTTTACCCTCGAGCTGAAAGGTAAAAATATCGTGCAGTGCAGGGGCAAAAACAATATAGATTATCACAACGATCCGGATGTCGCAGCGTTTGTCGACCGGTGGTATAAGGAGATCGTTGTTGAGCAAAAGAAAAAGAAAAGAAACAGCAATAAAAACACCGCCGTTACGGCGGCTTAAGGAGGTTTGTCATGGATACCAAAATGGAGCTTGAGCAGATCGATGATCGCACCGTGGCCGACGAGCAAACCGGCGAGCCGCGCGACATCGAGGTCATAACGGCGGAGATTAATTTTTACAAAGCGACAGCCGGAGCGGCGATAATCGAGATCGGATCGAGGTTAATTGAAGCAAAGGCGCAACTCTCGCACGGCGAGTGGACGAAGTGGCTCGAGGAAAAAGTTAGCTTTTCCGAGGTCACCGCGCAGAGGTTTATGAGGCTCGCGCGGGAGTATCCAAAACCGTCAACGCTGACGGTTTTAGGTGCGTCAAAAGCCCTGCAATTACTGGCATTATCGCCATCTGAACGAGAGAAATTCATCGAGGAAAAACACGACGTAAACGGGCAGGAAAAGACTGTCGAAGAAATGAGCACGCGGGAACTTCGGGACGCAATACGCGACCGCCTTGCCGCGATCAAGGAACGCGACGAAGCACTTAAAAAGCTCGAGGAAAGCCGGGCGGCGGAAGCTGTGGCAACAGAGCGGTACGAAAAAGCTAAAGAAGAAGCGGAGCGGGCGATAGCGAATAAGAAAGCTCTTGAAGTGGAACTGCAGGAACTTAAGAGCCGCCCGGTGGAAGCTGTTTATTCTGAGCCTGATCCGGGAGCAATCGAAGCGGCGAAGCGGGAAGCAGCCGAAGCGGCTGCGAAAGAAGCACGGGAAAAAGCCTTGCAGGAACTGAAAGCAAAAATCGAGAAGGCAGAAGCCGAAAAGAAAAAGGCGCTTGAGGCGAAGGCGAAAGCGGAAGCGGAGCTGCTGGACGCCATCAAAGAGCAACAGGAACACGAAAAGGAACGAGACGAGGAAAAATCACAGCTTGCCGGACGTGTGGCGGAGCTTGAGAAAAAGCTTGCCGTCGCTTCATCGGCAGACACGGCGGGCTTTAAGGCAAGGTTTGAGGTGGCGCAGTCAGCCATAAACGGGATGCTTGGCGACATTAACGCGAAGCTGTCAGCCGGCGAGCAAGAGGCGGGTATGAAGCTCGGGGCAGCGCTTGCCCGGTTCTGTCAGGCGATTTTAAGCAGCCTACCGGCTGAGTGCGTGAAGCAGTGAGAGGAGAGCGGAGGATGGATTATAAAGAAGTAATCGCCGCGCTGAGCGGCGCAGTATCACTAATAGAGCAGCTGATGATCGCCACCGAAAAATTACGAGATACGGCGCGGGATGTGCGTGGAAGCTGAGCACGCAAAGAAAGGGGATGAAGCATAATGACATTAAACGAATTGGCAATAGAAATACACCTTAACGCGAAAGATCATGGATGGTGGGAAGAACCGCGCAGTTTCGGCGAACTTGTAGCGCTTTGTCATAGCGAGTTATCAGAGGCTCTCGAAGAACACCGTAACGGACATGCCCCTAACGAAACTTATTACAATGGAGCCAAGCCGGAGGGTATACCTACAGAGTTAGCCGATGTTGTCATACGCATACTTGATATGTGCGGGTATTATGGCATCGACATTGACAAGGCGATCGGAGAAAAGCACGAATACAACAAGACGCGGCCGCACAGACACGGCGGCAAGCGGCTGTGATCTACAATCAAAGAGAAGGCATTAAGGATATGAGAATAAAGCGCAGGATTTTCGCTGGTGTAGTATGCGAGCAGATTGTCTTTACAGTGTCCGATAAGGTCAAGGATATTAAGAAGGCACAGCCGCGGCCAAGATTTAAGAGCGAAGCTGAGAGGCTTGAACATAAACTCGGGATATCACGCCGCCGCCACGCAAGGCTCGTAAATGAAAACTTCAGCCCGACTTCGCTTTACTCTACGCTAACATTCGACAACGAACACGAAGTACATACATACGAAGAAGCTCGTCGAATCCGCGATAATTACATACGCAGACTGCGCTACGCCGCGCCCGATGCAAAGATAATAATCTACATGGGACGCGGTAAGTCCACACAGCGCATACATTTTCACATGCTTAGTGACGGTATACCGGAAGAGGTAATCCGTAATAAATGGCGCTGCGGTGATGTGCTGCGTATTGAGCATTTACGCGAACACAATTTTTACAACGGTGTAGATCATGGAAGAGATTATACAGGATTAGCGAACTATCTTTTTGACCACTGGACGCCAGAACAGGGCGGCCACCGCTGGAAACAGACAAAAAATCTGCGCCCTGCAGCTCATGAAGATGTAGCCGAAGTAAAGCGCGTATACACCGAAACAAATACGCCGCAACCTCCGAAGGGGTACAAGCTTGTCGAAGCTAAAGCAACACAATTCGGTTACATATATTATAAGTACGTTTTAGACGTGAAGAACTCAAGACGACGCACCGCAAACAAGAGAGACAATAATTAATAATGTAGAAGGTTGCTGATATGACGCAGCTTTTTAAAGGCCTTGTAAATGTGTAAAGTTTTAGAACGATTCAAGGGTATTATCTGATAAATGCACGTAAACACTCTTTATACTGGAACATTATCCCGGCGGATCTTTTCCACCGCATTAGCGGGGACAGGTGTGCTTGTCACACCTGTGGAAAAGTCCGTCGAGGTTAAGATATAGAAGCATGGCCGTTAAATCGGCCTTATTTCGGCATGCAATAATTTTCATTAGGGGAGGTGATGCGATAAGTGAGATATAAGCTACCTCGTGGCGTTGTCAAAGCATGCGCCGGAATCGTCGAGGGCGTATTTGTCGAACCATATCTTACATACGTCAAAGAAGCTGAGCGTGTTGTTGGCACCGGATATGGAGACAGTCCATCAGCACAACGAAATAGACAGCTACTTGTCGAGGCAATAAAACTAAATCTAACAAATCGCATCGAATACCCATATGAACTTCTTGCTCGCCGTTTCGGGCTGGCAGTTAGCTTGTCGACGTTCAAGCGTGAGAAAATGAAATACTGTTATGAATTAGCGCGTCTTTGCGGCTTTATAAGTTGAGCCGTAAGACGCAGCTTTTTTTGTTATTATCACGCTGGATATTAATATCGGCCGTCGGCATAGCGTCCGGCGAGGGCAAGGGGCGGGGATCCATGGATAAGTACGTAAACCCATTTTATAAATCAAAGGCGTGGCAAGCTAAACGCAAGGCGATACTCCGGCGTGATGGATATATGTGCGTCGAGTGTCGCAAATACGGACGCAGGCGTGATGCAACGGTAGTACATCACATCCTCGAGCTGGAAGAACATCCGGAGCTTGCGCTAAACGATAAAAATCTTATATCCCTATGCGATTCGTGTCACAACAAGATGCACCCGGAAAAAGGCGGAAACTGGCGGTAAAGTTAGGCACAAATAAACGTGTTTTGAGTGAGATTGACGCGGATTTTTACGTGATTCAGATCGACCGCGTGCTATTTTGCCTAACAGGTGTAATGATTCGAGGCGACATATAGCTTCGCCGCGAAAACAGCAGTTAGGCGAGCGCCAATATTTATAAATAAAATTATAAATATTGCCGCGCGAAAAATATATCCCCCCCTACCCTTCGCCGAAATTACAACCTTTGGGTACCGGCGGCGGGCAGGCATGTATATAAGCGCGGGATTTTGAGGAAAGGGGGTAAGACGGACAGGGTGGCGATGACCGAAGCCGACAAGCGGGTTAGAAAGATTATAAAAAAAACTGTGGCCGACATGACGGCGCTCGGGACTTATCGCCCGCAGTTTGACCCGGCGATAAGGATGTATGCTGACATGCGGTATCAGCTGGAGCTGCTTAATGAGCAGTGGTGGGAGGACGGATGCCGGGTTACGGAAAAATACACAAATAAGGCCGGCGCGACAAACGAGCGCAAGACGGCGCTTTACTCGGCGATTGAGCAGTTGCGGCGTGATATTGCGGCGATGGAAGATAGGCTCGGTTTGACGCCGGCCGGTATGAAGCGCATCAATGAAGCCGAGATGAAGTCGCGTAAGAAGGCAAGCAAGCTGACGAGCGCCCTCGAGAAGTTAGGAAAATGAGCACAAAGAACTTATCGGCATATAAGAATTACGACGTTGTGATGAATTACGTGCGCAGCATCATCGACGGGCAAAAGGTTGCGTGCGTGGAGCTGCGCCAAGCCGCCGAGCGTTTTATGCGCGACCTTGAAAATCCAGAGTACGAATTTAGAGCAGCCGACGCCGAATTTGTTATACAGATAATCGAGAATACAATAGTCCATGTCAAGGGAACGAAGGCGGGAAAGCCGTTTATACTTGAACCGTGGGAAAAGTTTATCTGTTACAACCTTGCGGGCTTTTACCTTGCCGGCACGGACGAACGCCGGATCAAAGAAGCCTTTATCTTCATACCCCGCAAAAACGGCAAAACGCCTTTCGCGGCGTCCTTAGTATGGGCTTTTTCGTTGCTTGACCGTCATACAGCATCAAGCGCGTATATAATCGCAAACCGTCTTGACCGTGCCCTTGAATCGTTTGACTTCTTAACGAAAAACATACGCTTCATGGGCGAGCCGGAGGAGTGGCACATACTTGACAGCAATGCGGAGCACTCGATAAGCCGCGAGTTTTACGACGAGGACGGTAATTTTACCGGCTCGATAATGATACAGGCCTTAGCGAACAACTCAAAATACGCTGATGGCATCAACGGAAACCTGATACTGCTTGACGAGATACATGCTTACCGCTCGCCGGATGATTACCTCGTGTATAAAGATGCCATGAAGGCATATGTCAACAAGCTGCTGATCGGCATTACGACGGCCGGCAAGAACATCAACAGCTTTTGCTACAGCCGCCTGCAGCTCTGCCAGAAGATACTTGCCGGCACGATTAAGGACGAGCAGTATTTTGTTTTCATTTGCAAAGCAGATAACCCGGATGATTATACAAATCCAGTCGAACACGAAAAAGCAAATCCCAATTATAACGTCACAATCCGGCCGCAGGATATCATGGCTGACGCACTGCAGGCGCAGAACGACCCGAAAAGCCGCAACAACTTCTTGAATAAATCTCTCAACGTCTACACGAACGTCGCGAATGCCTATTTTAATATCGACGAGGTGAAAGCGTCTGATGAGTGCTATAACTGGACGCTTGCCGAGCTTGCGAAGCTGCCTATAACGTGGATCGGCGGCGCTGACCTGTCGGTCGTGCATGACCTGACGGCGGCGACGCTATACGGTGAGTACACGCACGGAGGTAAGCCGGTATCGATAATCATATCTCACGGATTTATGCCTATAACAACAGCGCAACGCAAAGCGGACGAGGACGAAATACCGTTTTTCTGGTGGCGCGATGAGGGCTGGCTGACGCTTTGTAACGGTGATACTGTCGATTATGCCGACGTCGTCAATCAGTTTAAACGCTGGCGCGAGATGGGATTTAAGATTAAGTCCGTCGCGTTTGACAAATATAAATCCCGCGACTTTGTGCGCTTCATGACGGCCGCCGGCTTCAAGATGGAAAACAGCGATCAGCAGTACTGGAAAAAATCCGAGGCGTTCCGTTATATCGAGAAGCGCATAAAGGACAAGGCGCTTTATTACGTGCACAACCGGGCGTATGAATACTGCATCGGCAACGTTAAAGCCGTTGAAGATCCGGACGAGCGGGTGCGTTTTGAAAAAGTAGACCCCGAGCATCGCATCGACCTGTTTGACGCGGGCGTCATCGCGTGTAAGCAGCACATCATTGAGCAGGATCGTAAAGCAAAGATAAGCAGCTGGTTTTGAGATGAGGTGATATTATAGGACTTTTTAGCACACTTATAAGACCCGGGGCGAGAGCAAGAGCAGAGCCGCAAAAGCGCTCGGCCGTGCTGCTCACATCGCCTGCGGCGTATGATTTACTTTTACCCGACGGCTACACTCCGCTGTCACGGAATGAAGTCGTCCTGCGGTGTGTGCATAAGATTGCCGACATGGTGTCGGATATGACAATCATGCTGATGCGAAACGGCGAGTACGGCGACGAGCGCGTGCGAAATGAGCTGTCAAAGAAGATTGACATATACCCGAACAGGCTCATGACCCGCAAAAACTTTATTTATAGGCTCGTCGCCGACATGCTGACATACGGAAACGCTTACGCACATCCGACCTATATCGTAACGGACAGTGGCGTGCTGCTTGACAATATCGAGCTTATACCGGCCTGCGCGGCGACGGCCGACGATGTCGGGCGAGACGGAGACTATCTCATCAGATACGGCGGGCGCGTCTTTGAACCGGACGAGATACTTCACTTTGTGCTTGTACCCGACGAGCTAAAGCCATTCCGGGGCGTGGGCTTCACCGCACAAGTTTATGATGCTGTGAAAAACATCGTACAGGCCGGCGCGACAAAACGCGGGTTTTTACGTTCGAAGTGGAAGCCGTCCGTTGTCATATCAATAAACGCCGACACGGAGGAGCTGCGCGATCCGGAGATGCGCCGGAAGATACTTGGCAGCTATACGGACGAGACAGAGCGCGGCGAGCCGTGGCTTATCCCGGCGGGCGAGCTTGATATCAAGACAATCCAGCCTCTGACGCTGCAGGACCTGGCGATACAGGACAGCATAACGCTTGACACCCGCACAGTCGCCGCAGCCTTCGGCATACCGCCGTTTTTACTCGGCATCGGCGACTTCAACAAGGACGCATATAACAACTTCGTTGCGACGACGATTATGAGCGTCGCACAGGTCATTCAGCAAGAGCTGACGAAAAAGCTGCTGTATTCGCCGGAGCTGTATTTCAAATTTAACCCAAAATCATTAATGCAGTATTCGCTCAGCGAAAAAAGCACATACGTCATGAACATGGTAAACAGCGGAATGCTGTCACGAAACGAAGGGCGCGGGGAGTTTGATTATTCGCCGGTCGACATCGAGGGCATGAACGATTACGCACTGCTCGAAAACTACATCAAGGTCGGGGACATAGACAAGCAAAAGAAGCTGATACAAAACGAAGGGGAGGATGCATGAGCAAAAATATGGAGAAGCGCAACATATACGCTGCCGGTGATTTTAAGGTGCGAGCCGAGCCGGAAGGAGGCGGGAAATACATAGAGGGATATTTCGCGGTATTCAATCAGCGTACGGAGCTGTGGCGGGGGTTTTACGAGGAGATCGCCCCGGAGGCTTTTGACGAAAGCCTTAAAAATAACGACATCCGCTGTCTTTTCAATCATAACAGCGATGTCGTAATGGGGCGCACGGCTGCCGGCACACTGACGCTGAAAAAGGATGCGCACGGGCTTTTCGGCTCTGTGCGCATAAACGAGGATGATAAACAGGCACTCGACATTTATGCGCGTGTTGCGCGTAGAGATATATCCGGCTGCTCGATCGGATTTTATCCCATTAAGGAGGAGTACACGGAGCTTGATAACGGTGATGTGTTATGCCGTGTGCTTGACGTTGACCTCAGCGAAGTGTCGATATGTACGTTCCCTGCGTACCCGCAGACGGAAATACAGGCAAGAGAACGGGCATATGCCGCAGTGACAGCACAGCGGCGAGAAAATATAAAACGGAGGTTAGAAAAACTTAAATGCTAAAACAACTTAGAGTAAGCCTTGCACTTGAAAAAGCAAAGCGCGATCTAAACGCGTTATATGAACAGCGCAACAGCTTTGAATCGCGTCGGGCAGCCATAGAACAGCGATTTTCCGACGCCAGCGCGACGTCAGACGCAGACCTGACAGCAATCGAAGCTGACCTCTCGGCGCTCGAGCAAGAAGTCGAAGCGGCTGACATCGAACAGAACATCGCAAACCTTGAGGCGGAGATAAGACGCCTTGAAGCTGAGCTTGCGGCGATCGGAAAAGAAGCAGGCGGCGAAGCTGAAAGCGGAAATAACAGTAACACAAATAACAACATAAACATCGGAGGAAACGAAATGGAAAGATCGAATACCGCCAAATACTCTATTCGCACCCGCCTTGCCACGCTTGTTGAGCGTGCGGAAGTCAAAGAATGGCTCGGACGCCTGCGCGCACTTGGCGGTGAGCAGCGTGCTGTTACGGGTGCGGAGCTTAACATACCGGACATAGTCCTCGAGCCACTGCGCGAGATCGTAGCGGAGCAGTCAAAGCTTATCAAGTATGTAAACTATAAGCCTCTTAAAGGACGCGCACGTCTGCCTATTGTCGGCACAGTACCCGAGGCCGTATGGACTGAAATGACGGGTGCTATAAACGAGCTTGAGTTTGGCTTCAACATGGTCGAAGCCGACGGATATAAGCTTGCCGGATACATACCCGTGCCGAACTCGCTGCTTGAGGACAGCGACATCAATCTCTTTATAGAAATAACCGGCATGCTCGGCAAAGCGCTTGCGTATGGCGTTGACAAGGCAATCATGTACGGAAGCGGCGTAAAGCAGCCTCTCGGTATCGTACCGCGCCTTGCATCGGCAACAGCGCCGCGTGACTTTGGCGCGAACGCACCGGAGTATTCAAACCTTACAACGACCAACATCGGATATTTATCGAGCAATTCACTTACGGCGGAGGCTCTCTTTGCGGAGCTTGCCATAGGCCTCGGCAAAGCAAAGAGCAAGTATGCATCCGGCGGCAAGTTTTGGGCGATGAGCGAGAAAACGTTTATGACGCTTCAGGCGAAGTTAATTTCCATTAATGCGGCCGGCGCGATTGCATCTGCCGCAAGCATGACAATGCCTATCGTCGGTGGGGACGTTGTGCTTCTTGACTTTATGCCGGACAATGTCATAGCCGGTGGGTACGGAAACCTTTACCTGCTCGTCGAGCGCGAGGGCGGCGCGATCTCACGCAGCGAGCACGTCCAGTTTATACAGGACAACACCGTGTTTAAGGGCGTGGCCCGATATGACGGTCTGCCGGTAATAGGCGAGGGCTTCGCGATGTTTACGCTGTCGACATCCTCCGGTGCAACCGAGCTTGATTTTGCGGAGGACAAAGCGAACCCGAGCGACGCTTACTTAATGGCTCTTACAGGCACGGGCTTAACGCTCTCGCCGACGTTTGACAAGGCGGTAACATCGTACACGGCAAGCGTCGCAAACAACATCAGCTCTACCACGATAACAGCAACGGCTCGCAAGAACGGCAAGGTCGAGAGCATCAAGGTAGGCAGCACGGTGGCGACGGGCGGCGTCTGCCCGCTTGCCGTGGGCGAGAACGTCATAACCGTAACAGTCAAGTACGGCACATCACACAAGACTTACACAATCACCGTCACACGTGCGGCGTCATAACTCGTAAACACCATGAAAGGGGGCGGTACGCATGACCGATGATATAAAAACGGCTTTAGGGCTATTTAAAGTGGCGCTTGGTGTGTCACACGACAAACGCGACGAATATTTTACGGCGCTGCTGACCGCCTCCGTCGCTGATTTATCGGGACGCGGCGTAGTGCTTGACTTAGCGAACATCGACGATGTGATGCTGCTTGTCGATTACGCGGAGTATAAATACAGGTCGCGTGATGAAGCTAAAGCAATGCCGCTACATCTTGACTTGCGCATACGCAATCGCAAAGCACGGGGGCGGGCATATGGGGCTTAAAAACATCAGCAGCGCAAAAGACTTTATATCACTTGACAATGTCGCGTACTTTCCGCCGTACGGTGACGACGACTGTGTATTCTGTGCGGAGCTGCCGGTTACGTCAAGCGAGTTTGCAAACGCCGGCATGCTCGATATAAGGGCTGCGGCGACGCTTGTTATAGACACCGAAAGCGACCGCCCCGACAAGCTGACAATCAAATATGAGGGCAAGACATATGCCATATACCGCCGGTATTATAGACCGGATGGCCTAACAGAGCTGCATTTACAGGAAAAGGCGGGGCTATCGTAATGTCAATAAAAGTGAAGCCAGAGGATATAAGCAGCGCCATTACCGAATCCCTCAAGGAATACACGGAAGATGTACGGGGGAGGATTTTTGCGGCTGTCGACAAAGTGGCGGCGGAGGTGTCGGACGAAATAAAGGGCCATGTGACTTTTAGGCAGCGCACGGGACAATACGTAAAATCATTCGCAATGAAATCCGATGCTGCTACTCAAAATCGCAACAAAAGATACATATGGTACGTGAAGCCTCCGCATTACCGTAGAACGCACTTACTCGAAAAAGGCCATGTAACAAGAGGCGGCGGGCGTGCAAGAGCTTTTCCTCACATCAAATACGGCGCGGAGCTCGCGGAAAGAAGATTGCCCGAGGAAATCGAAAAAGCGATAAAGGGAGCGTGATGAGATGGAGATAAAAGAAGCCGTAGAGACGATGTTAGAGAATGTCGGTATTCCGTATAGATATCGCATCTTCAAAGGAGACGAAATCCCATCGCCGCCTTTCGCCGTGTACTGGATCGGGCGAGAGCAATTATCCGGCGCCGATGACCTTATATGCATCAAAGAAGCTACCGTTACAATCCGGCTTATAACATCGGACAAGGACTTTGCGGTAGAGGAAAAGATCGAAGCGGAGCTATCAGAGGTCGGCCAAATAACGAGCGATATATCGAAAGACGAAGATTACGTCGAATCCGAAGAGGCGTACGTAATCACATATGAGTTTACACTCACAACAAAAATACGGAGGTAAAAAAGACGGATGAGCAATGGCAAAGAAAGAATTGTGCTCGGCAGCGGCAAGCTGTATGTGTTGCTTTTCACGGGCAACATACCGGAGGACAATATCATCGAACAGGACGCAAACCTTATAGGTGCAATACAGGGCGGCGCGAGCCTTGAGTATAAGATGACGACATATACAGCCGTTGACGACAGCGGCAAGCACAGCAAAACGATAATCACAGACGAAGAGGCCGTTCTTAAATCAGGGGTGATGACGTGGAACGGTAATACCTTGAAAAAGCTTGTGGCGACAGCAAGGGTTAACGAAACGGAATCACGCCGCACGGTTAAGATAGGCGGCATCGACAATCAAAATCAGGACAGCTACCTTGTGCGCTTTGTGCATGAGGACAAGAAAGACGGCGACATCCGCGTGACGCTGGTCGGCAAAAATCAGGCGGGACTTACTCTTGCGTTTGTGAAAAACAAGGAAACAGTCGTAAACGCGGAGTTTAAGGCCGAGGCCTGCGACGACGAAGGCACGTTAATTATCTACGAAGAGGAAATCGTAAACGAAACCTCGGAAACATAATCAAAAGCCGAAGGAATAACGCGGCGGGTGGCATGCAGTGCCTGACGCCCGCCGCGTCGCTATAACAACACAACACGAAGGGAGAATTACATAAATGCTTTGCATTACGCGCAAGAAACCGACATACGACGTCGGCATACAAAAAGACGGAAAGCCTTTAATGCTGCTCCCCGCCTCAAAAAAGGATTTTGAAGCAATACAGGAAATCGGAAAAAAGATAAATACACTGTCCGACGCAGAGAAGATAAGCGAGATGTACCGTCTTTTAAGGATTATATTGTCCAACAACGAAGCGGGAATCAATATCACCGATGAAGAGGTAAGCGGCATCGATCCGCTTACTGCGGCAGAAATCATAAAAGAATATGGCGAATTCATGAAAGGGCTTCGCAACCTCCCAAACTGAAAATCCCCTATTGCCCCGATGACGGATCGGGCGATAGCAATGGGGGGCACTATTACGATTACGAAGTCGTGACGCGGCCGGATAAATGGGTGGCAGACTACGCCGGGATATCGATGATAGAGGTCAGCGAGCTTTGTTATTATGATTATCTCTTACTTTTGCGTGACGCTGTCATATACCGCTGCTCGCAGACGGAGAGCGGGCGAGATTATCTTGAAAAATGCTGGATACTTGAGCAGTCGGCGCCCGACCGTAGGGCGCTGCGGAAATTTGCCGGAAGGGAGTGATATAAGTGGCGAGTAATAGTATAAAAGGCATCACCATCGAAATCGGCGGTGAAACTATGGGACTTAATAAAGCCTTGCAAGATGTAAACTCAGAGTGCTCGTCGCTATCAAAGGAGCTGAGCCTTGTCGACAAGGCTCTCAAACTCGATCCGACAAATACTGAAATGCTCGCGCAAAAGCAGGAGCTGCTTGGCAAAGCGGTTGAGGCTGCCGCTAAAAAAGTTGACATGCTCCGCGACGCTCAAAAACAAGTCGAAGAGCAATATAAAAACGGCGAGATCGGCGAAGAGGCATACCGGGCATTTCAGCGTGAGGTTGCAATGGCGGAAGGCAATCTCAAGAAAGCCGAGACTGCGCTTAATGACTTTGGCAATGAAGCTGAAGAATCGGGAGAAAATGTAAAGTCCTTCGGCAGTATCATGGAGGGTGTCGGAAAAGCCGTCGGCGCAGTAGCCGCATCGGTAGCCGCTGCGACCGGTGCTATGGCATCGGCAATGGTTGGCGCATCAAAAGACGCGGCAAAATATGCCGACGACATGATGACGCTATCAGCGCAAACGGGCGTATCGGTGGAAACTCTGCAAGCTTACAGCTATGCTGCCGAGCTTGTCGACGTATCTCTTGATACGCTGACAAAGTCGATGGCAAAGCAGATCAAGTCGATGTCCACCGTCACGGGCGCAACATCAGAGGCCGCCGTTGACATGGCGAAGCTTGAAAAAGCGCAAGCAAAAGCGGCAAATGCGGCGCTCACCGTTGAATCAGCGCAGCTGAAGTATAACGAAGCCATCAAAAAATACGGCGAAAACTCGGCGCAGGCGCAGCAGGCGGCAATAGCGCTCGAAAAAGCGCAGAATAATCTTGCAGTAGCAAACAGCGAGGTTGAGGCGGCATCAAAAGCCGTTGAGCCTGCAGCAAACGCGATGACGCAGGCATATAACAAGCTGGGCGTAGCTGTATATGACGCAAACGGCAACATGCGCGACGGCGAAACAGTATACTGGGAGGTCATTGAAGCTCTCGGTAAGATCGAGAACGAAACCGAGCGCGATGCTCTTGCAATGCAGATACTTGGTAAGTCTGCGCAGGAGCTTAACCCGCTAATACAGCTCGGTGCCGAGGAACTCAATAAACTAAAAGAAGAGGCTAAAAATGCCGGCGCGGTGCTGTCAGAGGACACTTTAAACGCCCTTCTCGAAGTATCTGACAGCATGGAGCGGTTTAAGAGCAGTACCAGCGCGGCGACCAACAGCATCGGTGTAATAGCGGCCGACGCGGTCACAGCGTTTTATACAGGTGCGACGGAGGTCGTGCAAAGCTTCACGCACATTGTGCAAGCGGCGCTTAATGGTGATGAAATCAGCGAGGACATGATAAACACGCTGACCGTCGCCATATCGAGGACAGTCAACAACGTAGCACGCGAAATTCCGCAGATAATTGAGGTCGTCGGGGACATATTTACCGCCGTAATAGGTGCGATAAATGAGGCGTTGCCGACCGTTGCGCTTATTATACGGCGTTATCTGCCGCAGCTGATATCCACGATCAGCGACATGCTGCCGGAGATACTTAATATAGTCGTCAGCATCCTGATGACTATTACCGATGCGTTAATCGAGGCCTTGCCGTCGATATTACAGTGCGGCATTGACATAATAATGGCCCTCATAAACGGCATTACAGCAGCTCTGCCCACGCTTATACCGGCGGCCGTCGGCGCGATTATGGCGATAATAACCGGGATTGTCGACGCTCTGCCTATGCTGCTTAATGCGGCACTGCAGATCATATTAGCTCTTGCGGACGGTCTGCTTGCAGCTCTGCCGGAGCTTATATCAGCGTTACCGGCTTTAATTATAAGCATCGTAGACTTCATTTTGAAAAGCATACCCGTAATAATTGAGGCCGGAATAAAGCTTATAACATCCCTTGTAGCGGCACTGCCGGAAATTATAGAGGCGATAGTTAAGGTTATCCCCGAAATCATTAACGGTATCATAACTGCGCTGCTTGAGTCCTTGCCGGTGATTGTTGATGCCGGGTTTAAACTTTTTACCTCGCTTGTCGGTGCGCTTCCTAAAATCATTGTCGATGTTTGTGAAGCCGTGCCAGTGATAATAGACGGCATTATAACCACAATTACAGATGCGCTGCCAATGATAATTGATATAGGTATCAAGCTCTTTTTATCGCTTATCGAAGCGCTGCCGAAGATCATTAAAGACCTATGTACTGCTATACCGAAGATTATTAAAGCGTTAATAGAGGCGATAATGAGCGCCTTACCGCAGATCATACAGGCAGGCATAACTCTTTTCATGGCACTCATTGAAGCGCTGCCGGAGATAATTACTGCTATATGTGAAGCATTGCCGCAGATTATTGACAGCATTATCAGTGCCCTGCTTGATTTACTACCCCTTATCATAAGCGCCGGAGTACAGCTGTTTGTTGCACTTGTGTCCAACATGCCGGCAATAATAGGCGGTGTAGTGTCAGCAATACCGGAAATTATAACGGCTCTTGTTGAGGGGCTTCTTAGCTTTGTCGGCGATATGGCCGATGTGGGTTTAAGGCTTATCGAGGGCTTATGGCAAGGCATTAAGGACGCCGGCGCGTGGCTGTGGGAGCAGATAAGCGGCTTTTTCGGCGGCATCGTTGACGGCATCAAAGGGCTTTTCGGTATCAAATCCCCATCGACTTTGTTCCGTGATGAAATCGGTAAAAACCTTGCACTTGGCCTCGGTGAGGGCTTCATTGATGAAATGGACAGCATATCGGAGGATATGCGCAAGTCCATACCGACGGATTTTGATATATCGGCTCGCGTTAGTGCTGCGGACAGGCATACGACCGAGCGCAGAGAAACACGCGACAGAGAGGACGGCAGGGGCAAAAAAACCGTCGGTAACACTACGGTGATTATAAATTCGCCGAAAGCGCTATCGGCTGCCGAAACTGCGAAGATATATAAGCGCACGCAGCGCGAGCTCGCGTTTGGCATGTAAGGAGGGGCAAATGATAACGACAATCAAAAACCTTACGACGAGCGAGAGCATCATATTTGACGGCCGGGGCTGGATGATAGAGCTATACGACGACAGCGGCATTACCGGCACGCATACGACGTATAAGGGTGTCGGTCAGATAGGCAGCAACGTCGCAGCATCAAGCCTTGATGATCGGGCGATTACCATCGAGGGCAGTATATTTGCATCATCGGCCGTCGAAATGGAACAAAAACGGCACTACATAACGCGGATTATAAACCCGCTCGATACTCTTGAAATCACAAGGGGCAAAAGAAAAATCAAGGGCAAGGCAGATAAAACAATCGTTTTTTCGTCCGATTACAGGCTTCGCAACAATGTCATAACACGCTTTATGTTTTCCGTAACTTGCTTCAATTCGATATATGAAGCGCTGGAGCAAAGCAAAGCAGACGCGGCGGCGAGTAATAACCTTCTGTCATTTCCTTGTGCGTTTCCGGAAAACGGCATTGCGTTCGGCCTTTTATCGAACGCGACGGAGCTGCTTGTCCGAAATGGTGGCGATATTGATACCGGCTGCATCATAACCCTCATGGTGCGGGAGCCTGTAAGCCAGATTACGGTTACAAACACAACAACCGGCGAGAGTATTACACTCAACCGCTCGTTTGCAGTGGGCGACAGGATAACAATAAACACCTTTTACGGCGAAAAAGATGTAATTCTTTTATCCGGTGGCGTGGAGACAAGCATTATACGGTATGTGTCGTATGATACCGTGTTTTTCGGCCTGCGGCGCGGGGACAACGTCGTCACATGCTCATCCGACGGAACAGAGGCAGGCGTTACAATAAGCGTCGTATTTACGGAACGTTATTTCGGTGAGTGATATGCTGCTAAAGATTTTCAGTGATAAGCATGAGTTTGTTGGGATTGTCGAGGAATATAACTCGCTTAGTTATAAAGAGTGCTTCGCCGCCGTCGGAACGCTATCCCTGACAGCACCGGC
>ENA-UPAD01001786-UPAD01001786.1-bioreactor-metagenome-genome-assembly--contig:-NODE-1786-length-19969-cov-254.956764_pt1 | contig 19969 bp, 13 predicted proteins | sample MGYA00238179_ERZ772710 | MGnify/ENA primary metagenome ERZ772710 (study PRJEB29004, sample SAMN07631245) | bioreactor metagenome | isolation source: Switchgrass digestor | place: USA: Dartmouth...
CCATATCCTGAAGTGCGATGACTTCCCTGCGGATCTCCTCCTGGGTCATCTTTTTTCTTGTAATATGCTTGTTTTTATGATGATACGGGCAATAGACACATCCATTGACGCAGTAGTTGGACAGGTAAAGCGGTGCGAACATAACTATGCGGTTGCCGTAGAAGTCTTTCTTGATCTGTTCGGCAAGCGCGTATATCTCTTCATTCCTGTCCTCAAGCTCACAGTCGAGCAGTACTGCCGCTTCCCTGTGGGTAAGGCCTTTGCGCAGCTTCGCTTTCCCGATTATTTCATCGATAAGCGCAGCGTTTCTCCGGTTCTTCCACGCATAATCAAGCGTATCGAGAACCTCCTGGTGTGAAATGAATTCTTCAGCTTTCATCGATTTTGGATCGTACATGGTAATCCCCTTTCTTTTTCGGGTCAGAAGCCATTCGGTTTTCCGGGCATTCTTTCCCTTCAGTATTTGGGATCCTGGCGGAACCGGCCGCCCGGGCCGGTGTTCTGAGGATCGGTATATATTTCTCCGGAAAGCGGGTTTTGCCGCATCCGGGGTTATGTACATTATTTTTACATAGATCTGTTCCGGGCTTCCATTTGTCAGTTTCGGTCCGGAAATGCGTCCAATGCCTTCACCTGCCGGTTTCCGGCCAGAAATCCGTCCGCGGTCTGGTACTTGTCAGTTTCGGCATGTAAACCGTCACGGGATTTGTACCTGTCTGTGTCCGGTCCCCAAAGGCATTCCCGTGACTTCTTCCCTGCCTTTCGGCATATCTATGCCGTCTTTGGGATGCAAGCCTTGTGATCGCCTCTCGATACGACTATGCGGTAACCGATGTTCTCCATCCTCTTCTCAAGGCAGTACCGGCACTCCGCTGCTTCATCCCCCGTACAGATCTTATTGTCATAAAGCATGTATTTGTCCCTGACGCTTTTCGGCGACAGGTTCGGCATCACGACATTAGCGCCGGCTAGAATCCCAAGTTCCCGTCCATGCGGGTCTATAGTCCCCAACGCGGTGGTGGCAGGCAGTAAAACGTCCGGAAGCATCAGCCGGATGATCGCCAGCAGGTACAGTGTAAGTTCCAGAGTCCCTGCTTTCTCACCGGCAAAAGGTGTCGCATGATGCGGTATGAACGGCCCGATCCCTACCATGTGAGGACCGAATTCTTTTATGAACAGCAGATCCTCCACGATTTGGTCCGTGGTCTGAAACGGCGACCCTACCATGAATCCGCACCCGACCTGGTATCCTATACGTTTCAGGTCATACAGGCATTTCTTCCTGTTCTCCGGGGACATTTTCGCGGGATGCAGCATCGCATAATGGCCTTCATCGGCTGTTTCATGGCGCAGCAGGTAGCGGTCGGCGCCGGCATCATAAAAAGCCTTGTATGACTCATAGCTCCTTTCGCCGATCGAAAGAGTAACGGCACAGTCCGGGAACGCTTTCTTAATGGAGCGTATGATGCTCACCATTTTTTCATCCGTATAGTATCCGTCTTCGCCTCCCTGCAGCACAAAAGTCCTGAAGCCGAGTCCATATCCCGTTTTACAGCATTCAAGTATCTGTTCGGCGGTCAGGCGGTAACGCTGCGCGCTTCTGTTGCTTTTCCGTATTCCGCAGTAATAGCAGTCATTCCTGCAGTAGTTGGTGAACTCGATAAGTCCCCGGATGTACACATCATGCCCATAATGCCTGACGCGCACCTCCCTGGCTTTCTCGGAAAGGTACCCGTACACTTCCTCATTGCGGTTGTTTATCAGGATCCGATATTCATCCGGCTCAAGATCGCCCGTATGATAAAGCTTATCGACCAGTTGCTTCATGCGCTGTCTCCATTCCCCATAATCGTTCTGAATGCTCGCTCAGGGTTACTTGCCTTGTGGTATGCCCCATGCTCGAGTAACCTTATGCCTGTTTCCTCATGTTTGAATGCCTCGTATTTGGGCACCTTATATTTAGCGCCTTATATCCGGCCGGTCATGGCTTCAATATCCCGAATCTCCACGGTCCCCGCCGGATATTTTACATGATCCGCCTGTTAGCTGTCAGATCCGGAGGAGACTTTCGAATAGGCCGCTTTTGCGCTTACTCCCGGCAGTCTCCCGATCTTCCCCGACATGGCGCTTATAACGTCGTTGGGAGCATCGACGGCAATGCTGATTATGCTGATGCCCTTTTCCCGGTACGGGATACCCATCCTGCCGATGATGTAGTCTGCGTACTCGTGCAGTATCGCATTGAGTTTGCCCGTCGATTCACGGTCCTCGACAATGATCCCGATTATAGCCACCCTGGTCTCCATATCCGATACCTCCCTATATTTGCATCGCCGCCAGTTTCCTTTCTCATTTCGCCGGACCCGCCGCAAACCCCGGCGAAGCAGGTTTCCCTGCCATTTATACTAAAAAAGCGCCCCGAAAGGCGCACGACTATACAAACACGATTACATATGCCGATATGATCGCTGTGCCTTTCGCCTCATAACGCACCGGTCCAAACACCATGCAGCGCTCTGACAGTACCCCAGTTTGCTGCAAACCGCCCGGATCGCCGCGGATCCCGGCGGGGACTTGCGTCCGCCGGCCGGATATTCGGCGTCAGTCGCTGTTTTATACGATTTGCTCATCTCAGGCTTCGTCCGGAGGTAATCCTCGGGACTCAGCATATATAACATACCATATTGTCAACTTTTTGTCAATCTGTAAACGAACTCAATATTATATTCCTTATCTTTCTGGTGAGCGAAGTCGTCCCTGCGTCTGTCTTCTGCATCATAAGCAGGAAAGTCAGCCCGTCCTTCGGACAGTTGCAGAAATACGTACCAAGCCAGCCATCCCAGCCGTATTCCCCGGGGCTGCCTATAATGCCTGCAAGGCTGCAATCCTTCATGACCCGCATCAGGTTGCCGTAGCTGTGGCCGCTGAGCGTCATCCATTTCTCAAAAGCTTTTTGCTGTATATCAGTGAGAGCGGCACACGTCATGTACCTGATTGTCTTGGGCTGCAGTATCCTCACCCCATCCAGTTCGCCCTCATTCATCAGCATCATGGCGAACCTGGAGTAATCATCTATCGTGGAAGCCAGTCCTGCACCTCCGGATTCGAAAGCCGGCGGCTTATCCATTTTGTTGCTTACGGCAAGGTTGTTGCCTGTATAAAGCGACAGGCCGCCTTTTCCATCGGATGAATATACGGAAGCAATGTGGCACTGATTCTCCTCAGGTACCCAGAAGGCCGTATCTTTCATTCCCAGGGGCCCGAATATCTCCTTCTCAAGGAATTCGCCGAACCTCATGCCGCTGACGACCTCCACAACGGCGCCAAGGACATCGGCGGATGTTCCGTACTGCCACGATGTTCCCGGCTGGAATGCAAGCGGACATCCGCCCAGCCTGTTCATGGCCTCGACGGTGCCGATGGGATCGCCTCCGGTCAGCCCGGCTTCAATGGCCTGGAACAGTATTCCCACCTGCCGGCCTGCCCTGTCCTCTCCGGGATAAACCAGGCCGGACGTCATGGAAAGCAGATCCCTGATATTGACTTCCCTCTCCGCGGGCACAAGGCTTCCGCCCTCACAGACCATCTGGCCCCTGAAGCCTTCCAGGAACCTGCTCACCGGATCGAACAGGTCTATTTCCCCGCGCTCCAGCAAAATCATCACTGCAGCTGCCGTGACCGGCTTTGTCATCGAATATATCCTGAAAATGGTGTCCCTTCTGACGGGAAGCCCTTTTTCCATGCTTGCGAAACCATCTTCATGGTAGAATATTTCTTTCCCCTTATGGATCACCAGAAGATTGGCGCCGGCGATGCCGCCTTCCCCGATTTCCCTGCTCAATGTCTTTCTTACACGGTCTTTCCATACTGCGTCCAGCACAAGATCATCTCCCTGTCTATTTTATATAAACTGATAATGGAAGTCATGCTGTCCTGCCGGTCGGGTCATACAGGCCTTTCGATCCTGAAAAGCCTGGCTCCGTGAGACGGTACCGCAGTTTCAAGGACATCACCGGTATTGATCGTTATATCGCCGCTCCACAATTCCTCAAGCTTCATGCCTGTAAACGAATCAATGCCCGGCAGTTCCAACTCTTCTGCACAGACAGTGACCCTTCTTTCTTTGCCGCCCAGGTTGAAAACAGCTATATATATGCCCCTGCCGTCCGTATCCTCAGAGACCCACACAGCCTGTCCGCCATCCCTCATTATCTGCCTTGCTCCGCATGAATGGGTCAGGAGCCTGAGCACTTTGGCATTCGTTATGAGCGATCCTGTCCATTCGTCAAGCTTCGTAAGTTCGGCCCCGAGCATAAGCGGCGATCTGAACATGCACCACAGCGTCATCATGGTGACCTGTTCATCTCTCGTGAAGTTCGTATACCTTTCCTGGCCGAACCCTTTGCCTATGTACCCCAGCGGCAGCATGTCGCAGTCAGGCCAGCATCCCGGCGCAACGTGGTCCTGCCACATTTCACACCGTTCGAACATGTTCAGGAGAAGCGGCCATCTGTCCCAGAAATCGTCCGTTATCCTCCACATATTAGCGTATTTTTTATAGTGCCATGCCTGGTCCACAAGTGCCGGCCCCGGCGAAAGGCTCAGGACGATCGGCCGTCCGCATCGCCTTATGGCGTGATGTATCATTTCTATTTCTTTCTTTGCCGACGGCATGTCACGCCTGCATATGTCATCGACTTTCACGAAATCGACGCCCCACTGTGCGTAAAGCTCGAAAAGAGAATCATAATACTGCTGTGCGCCGTCCGCTTCCACATTCAGGCCGTACATATCCGGGTTCCACCGGCAGATCGAATACGGGTCGGCTATTTCATCGGCCGTCGCATCCGCCCCCTTGATCTTCATGCGGCTGTGCGCCGCGATCCTCGGGATGCCGCGCATGACATGTATGCCGAACTTCAGCCCCAGGCTGTGCACATAATCGGCCAGCGGCCTGAACCCCTTTCCTCCGGCCGACGAGGGAAACCGGTCCGGACACGGGAGCAGCCTCGAATACTCGTCCATCTCCACTTTCCAGAAAGGTATGTACTGGTACCTGTCCCTTTTTGAACCTGTATCATACGCATACCACTGGATATCGACCACGACATATTCCCAGCCGAACTGCTTCAGGCGCGCCGCCATCACGTCCGCATTCGCCTTTACCCGCTTTTCGGTAACGGTCGTGTCATAATAGTCGTAACTGTTCCACCCCATCGGCGGTGTCAGCGCAAAACCGTTCTTGTCCATAACTGTCTCCTTCCCTTGCCATGCTCATCCTTTATTACACGGGTCGCCGGACCGTCATTTTATAAAACGGAACCATTTGAAGTCAAAGCTGCTCCCCGGCAGGAACGTGAAGCTGACCTTCCTCATCCCCCTGACATTGTCGAGGCTGAATTCATGCTCCACGTAGCCATCCGAATACGGCACCTCGACGATCCGGACGATGTCCCCGTCAGGGCCGTCGAAATGTATATGCACCGTATTCACATCGTTGTGCGACCTGCCGCATATCACCAGTTTGCTGAAACCTTCCTCGCCGAAGTCCATGTTATCGAATTCCAGTGTTACATTGTTGCCGATCTTCTCAACAGCATCCCCGGCCAGAGTGTAGGAATCGCCGTATATCCTGCTGTTCTCAGCGGCGTACAGCTTCCGGTACGCCTTCTCGTAGCGAGTGAACCGGAACCCCTTTATATTTATCTTGTCCCTGGCCCCTATGGACAGCGTCGTGAGCCCCTTCAGCCTTCTTGGCAGCCTGTATGTTTCCTCCTGGTACGTGATGTAGATGCATTTCCTGTGATAAACGCCGTCAAGAAGCAGTTCGGCGCCCTCTTCACCCGGGACGCCTTCCCAGATCTCTATCGGCGTCGGGTCATCGCTGAGGAAGTAAATAGGTATCGTTAACTCATCAGAACCGTACTCGCCAAAATCCAGCCCTTTGAAACACACATACTCCATTTTTCCTCCCGGCATCTGGACTCCGCCCAGCAGACCATTTTCCAGTTCTGCACTGCTTGCATTGTAAAGCCCGGCAGGAACGAACTCGTACGGATCAGTCGCTGCGTCCCCGAAACCGTCTATCTCAAACTCAAGTTCTGAAATGACCTGCGGCGTTTTGCGGCCGTTCCGTGCAATGCAGCGGAGGCGGAATTCGCCGTCGGCCAATGCGGTTATCACAGCTTCCCTGCCGTTGGCCTCGATCTTTGCTATATTCGTGACAATGCCATTTACCGTCACGGCTTTCCACTCAATTTCTTCGTAAGTGGCATTCCCGGGCAGCAGTCTTGCAGTTACCCTCGTGGAGGGATTTTCCCTGTCAAGGCGCCTTGGCCCGTGGTTGGTCAGCTCGATCTTCCTGACCGGGATCTCGATGTTCGGTTCTGATCTGTAATTTTCCGTACGCGCAGATACTCCCGGTATCTTCCCGCATGGTACCGCTTCCAGGACCAGTTCCTCCGTTTCAAGCCCGGGCGAGGATACGCAGACCCTGATCTGTCCCGGTTCCTGCTTTGATGCTATCATAGCCAGCAGCTTCCCTGAGAAAAGCCGCCTGCTGGTCCCCTTGTACTGGTCGTAATCGGTGCTGTCGCCATTGTCCAGACCGACAAGCCGCCCTGCGCCGGTCACGGCGACCTCGACCCGGTTGTTGGCGTTTGCCACATGGATGCCGTTGCTGTCGGCCATGGAGATCTCAATGAATATCATATCAATGCCGTCGGCTTTCATAACGGTCTTGTCCGGTCTTAGCACTATCCTGGCAGCATCTCCGAAAGAACTCTGCGTATCGGTCGCGATCACGCTTCCGTTCTCATCGTATGCGACAGCCTTCAGGACGCCTTTTCTGTATGGTATCCTCCATCTGCCGCTCAGTTGTTTGCCGTTGACATGATCTATCTCACAAGCTCCCATCGATTTGCCGTTGAAAAACAGTTCGACTTTCGGTGCGTTGGAATATACTATGACGTCGATGACCTGGCCTTCGTTGAAGTCCCAGTACGGCAGTATGTGGACCATCGGGTCCTTCTTATGATCGGTCCATGCCGACTGGTAAAGATAGAAGTTGTCCTTTTTGAAACCTGCGGTATCGATTTGTCCGAAATACGAGTTTTTCGTGAAATACGGCGTCGGCTCGCCGATATAGTCAAACCCCGACCATACGTACTGGCCAAGGCAGAATTTCGCATCCCTGTCTTCAATGATATTATATTGAGCGTTTTTTGCGCCCCAGGATGTGCTGCAGTTGTCAAGGGACGAGCACTGTTCGTCTTCATGGGTCATGACGGTCACATCGGCGGGAAAATGGTATATCCCCCTGCTCTGGATCGTCGATGCGGTCTCGCTGCCGTAGATGACCCAATGCGGATACTTTTTGTGATGGTCATGATACAGCGACTCCGCATAGTTGTATCCTGCCACCTCCAGTTCATTTGCGCACTTCTGCGCGTTCTCCCACCTCATGTAGTTGGAGCCGAAGGTGATATATCCGTTATGCCTTGGGTCATGCTTCCTGACGAGATCTCTCAGCATCCTCGTGATCTCAAGCCCTCTCTCATCGGCATGCGTGTCGTATATCTCGTTGCCTATGCTCCACATTATGATACTGGGATGGTTCCTGTCCCTCCTGATCCAGCTTGCAACGTCCTTTTCGCACCACTCTCCGAAGAACCTGGCATAGTCGTATTCAGTTTTTTTCCTCTCCCACATGTCGAATGCCTCGGACAGGATCAGCACTCCCATTTCATCCGCCAGATCCATCAGTTCCACCGAGGGCATATTGTGCGACGTCCTTATGGAGTTGACTCCCATTTCCTTCAGGATGGTCACCTGGCGTCTCAGGGCCGTTTTATTCACTGCCGCTCCAAGCGCGCCCAGGTCATGGTGCTGGCAGACCCCGTGGAGCTTAACATGGACATCGTTCAGGAAAAAGCCTTCGTTGCAGTCAAAGCGGATCGTCCTGAAGCCGAAGTTCTGGATAACGGTATCTTTTATTTCGCCGTCGGCTATCAGTTCAGATTTCAGTTTATACAGGTACGGATCTTCAAGGCTCCACAGCCGTGGCTGCGCAACATGGATCACCTGGCTGACGGTGGCGGTATTGGCGTCCAGCGCAGTTTCCTGCTGAGATACGGCAACAATTCTGCCGTCAGCGTCGATTACCGAATGCCTGACCACAGCGTTCCTGGTTCCGCCGGCAGGCATATCTCCATCCCCGGCCGTCAGTACGCCGTTGTTCCTGCCATCTGCTGACGAGCCTCCGTTTCTTTCATATGCTGCATTGGCATATTTGCCGGATTCGTCCACGATCCCGGCATCCACTTCAACTCTCCAGCCATCTTCTCCTTTTTCAGCCGAAATATAAATGCCGTCGGATACAAAATGGGCAGGATCGTTAGTTATAAGCCATACATTCCGGTAAATGCCCGCTCCTGAATACCAGCGGCTGTTGGGGCTTTGGTAGACTACCCGCACCTTTATCTCATTTTCGCCGGGCACAAGGTACTTCGTTATATCGAACTCAAAGGTGGAATAACCGTACTTCCACTCGCCCGCCGCCTTTCCGTTGACGAAGACCGTTGAATCCATGTATACGCCCTCAAAGCGTATGCTCACTACTTTACCTTCGATATCATCCGGAATGAACACTTTCCTGTACCAGCCTTCGCCCGTCTCGTACAGGTTGTTGACGTCGTATATCAGCCAGTCGTGCGGCAGGTCGACATCAGACCACTCTGTTCCCTCCCGGTCCAGCGCATCAGGCGGTGTGCCCAGCTTCTGCTTTGTGAACTGCCAGCCGTCATTGAACAGCATTTTCATTTAAAGGGCCTCCTAACTCCAAGATTGTCGAAAGATACCATAAAACATCCAGGTCCGAAAAAAACAACCGACTGATAGACCTCCGCGGACCGCTCGGGTTTTGATCCTGCACGGCAGGATATGCCATGGTTCAACGCGTTTATTATAGCATATGTATATTTCCATTAACATGGGTTATTGCTGTATCATTATGTCAAAAAGCGGTCGGAACTGATTACGATCCGACCGCTTTCGATCCGGTATTTTTTGATCCGGCAAATGCAGATCCTGTCTGTTATCAGGCATATCATCCTTTTGTCCTGAAACGCAAAACATTCCAGGACAGCTTCGGTATACGGACACTGAAAGCTTCATGCTCGCCGCCGATGATTTCCATGCTTTTGGGGGATACAGTATCAGGAGCGTCGAAAGTGTTCACGGCATTGAGATCATCTCCCCTAAGACAGACGTGCTCTGCCATCGAGAGTTTCCCAAACGAACGCATGTCCAGTTCGAGCAGCATATCGTCGCTTTGGTCTATGTTCAGGCAGAAGACCGTAATGTATCCGTTTTCTTCATTATATACAACGCTTATATGCAGCAGAGGCGCATCGCCATGGCACGTCTCAACCGAAGGCGTTATTACGACAGGCTTGAGTACAGTGCCTCTTCCATATTTCGAAATGTCCCTGAAAGGATAATAAATGCTCTGGCGTATGACACGTCCATTTTTTTCAGTGATAATCGGCGCAATGACATTCACCAGCTGCGCAAGACATGCTATTTTTACCCTGTCCGAATTGTTCAGCAGCGTCACTCCGAGCCCGCCGACAACAAGGGCGTCCAGCAGCGAATACCTGTCGTCGAGTATGTCGGGAGCGATTTCCCAGTCATGTTGCTTCTGGCGCTGCTGATACCACACATGATCGGCAGGTACAGAAAGAACGATGTTGCAGGCTTGTACAAACTGGTTTGCCACGGTGACGATATAACGAAAGAAATAAAAACCTCAGTGCCGGTCGAACTCGGCAAAGACGGAAGCGTTTCAGGCAGTTACAGCGGAAAATGGAGACTGTCATCCGGCAACAAAATTGAGATAGAGCTTGATGGTACCGTTTATAAAGGGGTAGTACTGAAGCAGCGGGATACTGACAATATGAAAATGGTTTTCACGTTCACGGCGCTTTCAGATTCAGGAACCGCAATCTGGGGCAGCAAAGCAATCATACAGGACAGAACGCTTAACTAACTTCCATTGTGCCATAAAAGACTTTATTAGTAAAAGGGCACTGCAACCGTTTTAATATGCAGTGCCCTTTATGTTCAGGTCCACCCGGGCCTATGTGATTTTCCGGGATGAAAACCTGTATCCTGAAAGGATCCGTAAGGATCTGCTGCCGTTCAGCCCTATGGTTTCTTCTGGCCGTAATAGGCTTTGGGGCCGTGCTTCCTGAGGAAATGCTTGTCGAGCAGCCAGCCGTCGATCGGTCTGATGTCCGGATTGATGACAAAAGTGTTGAACGCCATCTTTGCGACTTCTTCCAGCACAACGGCATTCACGACGGCATCATGGGCGTCTTTGCCCCAGCTGAACGGGCCATGGCCGTTGACCAGGACTCCGGGCACATGCAGCGGGTCGATATCTGCAAAGGTCTCGACAATAACCTTTCCGGTGTTGCTTTCATAGTCCTCGTCGATCTCTTCCTTTGTCAGCTTCCTGGTGCAGGGTATCTCACCGTAGAAATGGTCGGCATGGGTCGTTCCAAGCGCCGGTATGCTCCTCCCTGCCTGGGCCCAGCTTGTTGCCATGGAGGAATGGGTATGCACCACTCCGCCGACTCCGGCAAACGCTTTATATATCGCTATATGTGTCGGCGTGTCGGAAGAAGGTCTCAGGTCTCCTTCGACCTTTTTCCCGTCAAGGTCCAGCACGACCATGTGTTCAGGCTTCATCTCGTCATATGGAACGCCGCTCGGCTTTATGACCATCAGCCCGCGCTCCCTGTCGATGCCGCTGACATTGCCCCACGTGAATACGACAAGGCCATGCCTGACAAGATCCAGATTTGCCTGCAAAACTTGTTCTTTTAATGCTTCCAGCATAATTTACCTCCCTGGATAAAGAATATACCGGCAGCAGTCAGTACTGCTGCCGGACATATATTAAGCAGTTATTGCAAAGCAGTTGTTTCACTGATGCCTGCCCCTGTAATTCACTGATGCTGTCCTTAATATTTCGATGATATTTCGATGCTGCCGTTAATTCTCCGAAACCGACTTCTTTATCTCCTTCAGCCGCTTCATCACGTCATTTGCGCCTCTGCCGAAATAGTCATGCAGTATCTTGTACTCAGCGTAAAGCTTTTTATATATTTCAACGTTTTCAGGGATCGGCTTGTAATACTCGTCCTTGACCTTCGACATGCGCTTTGCGGCGTCAAATATGGAATCGTAGCCGCCTTTTGCCTTTCCTGCCGCCACTGCGCCGAACATTGCGGAGCCCAGCGCTACGGTCTGCGGAGAAGCTGAAATCCTTATCTCCCTGTTTGTCACATCGGCGTATATCTGCATCATGAACTCGTCCTTCTCAGCAATGCCGCCGCACGCATACAGCTCTTTTATCGGTACGCCGTTGCTCTCGAATGTTTCTATTATCATATTGGTGCCGTAAGCCGTAGCTTCTATCAGCGCTCTGTAGATCTCCTCGGGCTTCGTGTTGAGCGTGCAGCCAAGCAGGACTCCCGTAAGGTCCGCATCTACCAGCACCGACCGGTTGCCGTTCCACCAGTCAAGGGCAATGAGGCCGCTTTCGCCGGGTCTGAGCTTCTTTGCCTTCTCCCTGAGGAACTTATGGATATTGACGCCTTTTTGCTTAGCCTCTTCTTTGTATGAAGCGGGCAGGCAGTTTTCGATGAACCATTCGAAATGGTCTCCCACGCAGGACTGTCCCGCTTCGTAGCCAAGGAAGCCGGGGATTATGCCGTCCTCGACCACGCCGCACATGCCGGGGACGATCCTCTCTTCAGTGCCAAGCACCATGTGGCAGGTGGAAGTACCCATTATCATCAGCATCTTCCCGGGTTCCACGATACCCACGGCAGGGACCGCAACATGGGCGTCCACATTCGCGATCGCAACGGCCGTGCCCGGCAGAAGGCCTGTCAGTTCCGCCATTTCCTTCGTAAGCTCCCCTGCCTTGCCGCCAAGCGGATAAATGTCCCTGCTCAGCTTCTCATCCACAAGGTTTTCAAGCCTGGGATCAAGAGCCTTGAAAAATTCTTTCGGCGGATAGCCTTCACGCTTGCTCCATATCGCTTTATATCCCGCCGTGCAGCTGTTTCTCCTCTCGTTGCCCGTCAGTTTCAGTATTATCCAGTCGGTCGCTTCTATGAACTTGTCGGCCGCATCGTAAACTTCAGGCGCTTCGTCAAGTATCTGCATTATTTTCGGGATAAGCCATTCAGACGATATTTTGCCTCCGTACCTTTTCAGGAAGTCAAATCCCATCGATTCGGCTATCTCATTGAGCCTGTTCGCTTCAGGCTGCGCGGCGTGATGCTTCCAGAGCTTTACATACGCATGAGGGTTCTGTTTGAATTCATCGAGAAAACAAAGGGGCGTCCCGTCGGATTTTATCGGCAGCATGGTACAGGCCGTAAAATCGATGCCGATGCCTATCACATCCTCAGGTGAAACCCCTGCTTCCTTAAGCACGGCAGGTATGGTAACGGCAAGCACCTCAAGATAGTCTGCCGGATGCTCCAGCGCCCAGTCAGGTTCGAGCCTGGTTTTGCCGTCAGGCAGGTACTCATCCATTACTCCATGGGTGTATTCCTTCACTGCGGTCGCGGCTATGTTGCCGGTGTCGGTCTCCACCAATACAGCTCTGCCCGATTGCGTACCGAAATCGATTCCAAGAGAATACTTCTTGTTTGACATTTTAATTACCCCCTATCATTGGATACTTGATACTTTGTACTTATTATGGCATAAAGCCGCAAAACTCATAAATCCCTGTCAGCCGGACTGTTACAGCATGGTATTCAGGACAGTGCAGAATTCAGGAGCGGTGCATCATCCGGGTCTGTACGGCAGGATGTCCATATCAGCCATGCCGCGGCATACACGAATCCCTTACGATCAGCCCCGGTACGATGACCTTTTCAACTGCGTCGCCAGGCAGGTCCGCACCGCTCATCAGTTCCAGGAGAAGTTCCGCAGCCGCTTCTCCCAGTTTTTCCTTGGGGTGTGCCACTGTTGTCAGTCTCACAGGACCGTTCAGCGCCAGGTACGAATCGTCGAACCCGACCACGGATATGTCCTCCGGCACCCTGAGTCCCATTTCTTTCAGCTGCAGGATCACTTTCACCGCGGCCTCGTCATTGTATGCCGCGACCGCATCGATACGGACGCCTCCTGCGATGATATCCCTGATAGCGGCGCCCGGCTTGGTATCTCTGTCTTCAGTGTGGAACCACACTACTTTTCCAGGATCGTACGCGATCCCTCCGTCGGCCAGCGCTCTCGCATAGCCCTTATGCCTGTTGATGCCCTGGATATCGTCGACTTTGAAAATGCCGACTATGTTTCTGTGTCCAAGCTTTATAAGATGCTCTGTCGCCAGATACTCGCCGGTCTCGTCGTCAAGCAGCACCCTGGGCTTATCCTCAAGCATCTGATAGGACCCGTGGATGAAGACATAAGGTATGCCGTGCTTGTCAAGAGCCCTGTAATATTTGAGGTTGTCAGAAAGCACGGCGCTTTTGGTCGGTTCTATGATCAGCCCGCCGATATCCTTGCTTAGCAGATCGTCCAGGCAGGCAGCCTCCTTTTCTATGCTGTTTCCGGTGTTTTTCAGGATTATGCTGTATCCGTTCTCAGACAGCACCTTGTCTATACCTTGTATGACCCTCGGGAAAATATACTCGGAGATATATGTGGTCACTACCCCTATATTCCTTGATTCTCTCCTGCCCGCGGTCCTGTCCTTGCAGAACGTCCCCTTTCCCTGCCTGGTATACAGGAATCCCTCGTTCACGAGTACGGAAATGGCTTTCCTGACTGTCTGCCGGCTGAGCGAAAATCTTTCCGCAAGGTCGTTTTCAGACGGTATCTTTTCTCCCGGCCTGATATTTCCCATCAGTATCTCATCTTTGAGATGAGCTTTCAGCATCGAGTATTTTGTCTGGTTTTCAGAGTATTTTGACTGGTTTTCATCTTTTTGCATACCGCAGATTTGCCTTTCTTGTACGTACATGTTCGCATTACAAATTATACACCATCCCGTTGCGATTATCAACGGATACATCGTGCAAAGCCCGCATGCAGGCCCAATGTTCCGTGGATCCGGATGCAAAGCCGCCGTTGCTTTTACACAGGCAAAGTAGTAGAATAATTATATGAACTTGTTCGTACATGTTATACTGGTAAGGAGGTATAGCTTATGCAGGATCAGAAAAATTTCACCTTCTGGTTCGTAACGGGAAGCCAGCACTTATATGGACCTGAAACACTGGAAATGGTAGATGCCCATTCAAGGACGATCGCAGAAGGTCTGGACAAAAGCCCTTATGTACCGTACAAAGTCGTATTCAAACCTGTACTTACAACACCGGACGCAATAAGGAGACTGTGCCTCGACGCCAATTCGGATGACAGCTGCGCCGGCATCATAACATGGATGCATACATTCTCGCCCGCAAAGATGTGGATAGCAGGCCTTTCAGAACTCCGCAAACCTATGCTCCACCTGCACACCCAGTTCAACCGCGATATCCCGTGGGCCGACATAGACATGGATTTCATGAATCTGAACCAGTCCGCCCATGGCGACCGTGAATTCGGATTCATCGGCGCACGCATGCGCATTGCCCGCAAGGTAGTCGTCGGCCACTGGGAGGACCCGGACACATGCAGGCGCATAGGCCTCTGGATGCGCTCCGCTGTCGCATATACGCTCGGAGCAAGCCTGAAAGTCGCAAGGTTCGGCGACAATATGCGCGAAGTGGCGGTAACCGAAGGCGACAAGGTGGAAGCCCAGATCAAATTCGGCTGGTCGATCAACGGCTATGGGATAGGAGACCTTGTCGACCGCATCAAAAATGTAACCGACAGCGATATCGACAAGCTTGTACAGGAGTATGGCGAACTTTATGAAATACCGGCCGAAGTGCGTTCTTCCAGGGAAGCGATGGATGCGGTAAGGGAACAGGCCCGCATCGAGATCGGCCTGAGATCTTTCCTTACGGAAGGAGGCTTTGGGGCATTCACCACCACATTCGAAGACCTCCATGGCATGAAACAGCTTCCCGGCCTTGCAGTACAGAGGCTAATGGCTGACGGTTACGGCTTCGGAGCCGAGGGAGACTGGAAGACGGCAGCGATGGTCCGCATGACGAAGATCATGACCAAGGGGCTCCCTGGCGGCACGACTTTCATGGAAGATTACACGTACCACCTGGCGCCGGGCAATGAAATGATACTCGGAGCCCATATGCTCGAGGTCTGTCCGACAGTAGCAGGTACAAAACCCAGGCTCGAAGTCCATCCGCTGTCCATCGGCGGGAAAGCCGCTCCGGCCCGTCTCGTATTCGACGGCGCAGCGGGCAGGGCAGTCGCCGCTTCCCTCGTCGACATGGGCAACCGCTTCAGGCTGATCATAAATGAAGTGGAAGCAGTAAAAGTTGAAAAGGATATGCCGAAACTCCCGGTCGCCAGGCTGCTGTGGAAACCGCTGCCGTCGCTCAAACAGGGAGCCGAAGCATGGATACTGGCAGGCGGCGCGCACCATACGGTCTTCTCGTTCGCAGCAACGGCGGAGCAGCTTATCGACTGGGCGGAAATGTCCGGCATAGAATATGTGCTCATAAACGAGAACACCAATATCCTGAACCTGAGGAACGAACTCAGGTGGAACGAGTTGGCGTACGACAGGAGATAACATGGCAGCGTGATCACGAAAACAGCCATGTGATGTTTTTGTGAAAAACCTTATGACGCCTTTAGACGTACGCCGACACAAAAAACAGCATAAAGCCAGGCAGCAATTGCTGAAGAAGCATGCCGTTTCATAAACCGGCATGCTTCTTTCTGTTCACAGACATTCTTTTTTATTGGTCTGCAGTAGTAATACAGTTTTCGGGTAAGGACCAGGGTGTACATTTTTTTAATTGTTGCAATATCGTTTGATCATTTTTTCATATAAAAGGAACCATAAACAGGCAAATTCCTGTATTATGTAAAATCGTTTAATGAGAATTATCAATATATACGCCGCTTAAACACACAACAATTAAAATTTTGTACACCCTGCTCTATATTTCCCGGGGAAATAAACATCTGGCAAGGAGTCCTCTAAAAATCGGGCATTGACAGATAAGATAACGGCAGATCCGATGAAACAGATCTGGAAAAAAATAAATCCGAATGAAGAAGACATATCCGGCAAATTTGAAGCATGATATATACCTGCACGGCTCATTGACATAAAGCATAAAATAAAGCGTGATCCATAATCAGGAAAGGTCTGATCTTATGCTTGACATGTACAACCCATATGGATTTAACAACGCGTACCTGCCGCCCAACTGCAATAAAATGCAGGCATACGGTCCCGGGAAGCAATACGGAGTGCAGGCGAACACTCCGGGCAGCGCATATGGAGTATATGGCATCCATCAGTACATCAACCCATATCTGAACGCAAATCAGTATCAGAACATGTATCAGAGTCCGTGCCCCTGCTCCGCACAAGGCCAGTACCATATGCCTGGGACCATATACGGAAGTGAGCGTCCGGCAATACAGGATTACGGACCGGCTCCGCTTGTCATCAACATCGAAGATGCAGCTTCGCAAAACAATACGTTCCGCAGCGCATTATGGACAGGGAAACATCTGCAGGTCACTCTAATGAGCATCATGCCCGGCGAGGACATCGGACTGGAAATGCATCCCGACGTGGATCAGTTCATCCGCATCGAGGACGGCAACGGGTTCGTAATGATGGGCGACAGCAGAGACATGCTGGATTTCCGCCGTTATGTAAGTGATGATCACATCATCTTGATACCTGCCGGCAAATGGCACAACCTTGTCAACATCGGGCGGGAGCCTCTGAAGCTGTATTCCATATACGCGCCTCCGCAGCATCCGCACGGCACGGTCCACCAGACAAAGGCAGAAGCCGAAGCCGCTGAGCGCAGTCATTGAGAACAGGCGCCGTTGCCCCCGTTTTGCTTCAGAATGTCAGATCAGCAGCGACAGCGTGCCCGCCGATATCATTACAAGGCCGATCAATGATCTGGGCGTGAGCTTCTCTTTCAGAATCAGGGAAGAGAACGCGATGGTGACAACTATGCTCATTTTGTCTATCGGCACCACCACGCTTGCAGGTCCGTCCTGCAGAGCCCTGTAATAGCACAGCCATGAACCGCCCGTGGCAAAACCGGACAGCACGAGGAACAGCATGCTCTTTGCATCTATATCCTTTATGGTATGCTGCTTCTTTGTTATAAAAACGATTACCCACGCCATGATAAGGACCACTATCGTTCTTATTGCCGTGCCAAGGTTCGACTCGACGCCCTGTATCCCGATTTTCCCGAGTATGGATGTCAGGCTGGCGAACACCGCAGCGCCGACGGCATAGATGAGCCAGAGATATCCGCCCTTTTTCGGTGCGGAGTCCGTATCCGCCGCCTCTTTCTTCTGGATCATCAGGTATGTGCCGGCGCCGATCAGCACGATAGCCGCAGCCTTGATCAGCGTTATGTCTTCCCCGAGGAAAATAAAGGCCATTATCATCGTCAGGATCGTACTTGACTTGTCGATGGGGGTAACCTTGTTGACGTCGCCGATCTGCAGGGCTTTGAAATAGCACAGCCACGATGCGCCTGTGGCAAGGCCGGACAATACCAGGAACAGGAGCGTGTAGCCGCTTATATCCGTGATCGTGGTGTGCGAGCCGGCAATAAAGACCATCAGCCATGAAAAAACGAGGACCACGATCGTTCTGACCGCCGTTGCCACATTCGAATCGGTATTCCTGATGCCGATCTTTGATAAGATTGCCGTCAGCCCTGCGAATATCGCTGAACCAAATGCAAAAACTATCCACATTTTTTGTGCACTTCCTTAATAAAATATTTCCTGCTTATGGTCCATAAACTGTCATAAAAGCCGTTATAATATGCGGAACAAACGAACGCCGGCGCTTGTGGACAGCACAAACACCGGCGCCTGCATATCATCCCGCGGAATTGCTCCAAAGACCGATGGGTCATGCCGTAAAAGACCGATGGATCATCCCACGGACCGCATCAATGATTACTGGGCGTACTTCATTATCGCTTCGACGATCTCCGGATACCTCCATCTGTAATACCTTCTGTCCAGCAACCCGAACAGTTCACCGTCGCCTATAAATGAGTGGTTGTCCCACCATATGCATGTTATTCCCCTTGCGGAAGCGGAAGCGATATAATACGCTGTAAAGTTGACCCTGTCCTGCAGATTGTTGTTTTTGTTCCTAGCCCCGAACTCGCCTATCACTACCGGGATGCCTTTGGAAACGAATTTGCTGTACAGCTCGGTCATAAAATAATCGATCTCGCTGGTACTTGACTGTTTGCCTATATCAAACGTGCTGACGCTGCCAGCCTCAAGAGCAAAGTTGTAAGGCGTATATGCATGGACCGATACTATGATCCTGTTGTCCGCAGTATCGTCCGGGATCCTGAAACCGTCAGCCAGCGCGCCGGCATACGAAGCCGCATAACCGGGGACCATGAGATAGCGGTCCTTGTTGTTGCCGCCGCTGGAACGTACGGTGTCGACGAAGACCTGGTTAAGCTCATTCAGGCACTCGACAGCATCCCTGCAATCCTGTTTTTTGAGATCCAGCCACCACTCATTGCTATGGCCGACCATACGAGGCTCGTTCAGCGATTCGAAAATCAAGTGGTGGTCATAATCTTTGAATCGTTCTGCAACCTGTGACCAGATACTTTTCACATATTTTTCGGACTGCTCCAGGTATTCCTTTGACGTATATATGTACTCCTTGCCCATGTCATGGTGGATATTGATGATGATATACATATCATGCTTAACGGCGTAATCGACGACTTCCTGTACCCTGTTCAGCCAGTCCTCGTCGATCTTGTAGTCATCGCCTGATACATGGTTATGCCATGACACCGGGATGCGTATGGTGTTGAAACCGGCATTCTTCACTGCTATGGCCACTGCCTCGGTAGTCTTGACGCCGACCCAAGCCTTTTCATAGTCCAGTTTGTTGGTAAGACCTGTTACATCAACTGCATCGAACGTGTTCCCGAGGTTCCACCCTGCCTTCATGTCCTTTACAAAAGCAAGGGCTTCGTTGTCGGGTATGGGCCGCTTTTCGATATTGATCTCAGGGATGATGATCCTGTTTTCATCTTCCTGTGCAGATGTATCTGCCGGCGTTTGATCCGCTGAAGCATCTCCGGCCTCCGCCGGCTGTCCTTCCCCGTTGTCTTCCGAACCCTCGTCTTCGTCCGGCAACTGCCCTTCCTCCGGTTCTGCCGGGGCAGGTACCGAATCCGCTTCGTCCGGCATTTCCGCAGACGCGCCCGGCGCGGATCCGTCCGCGTCCGTCGATGCCTGTCCGCCGGATTTTGCGCCACAACCTACAAGTATTATGACCGCCAGCATAAAAACAGCAAGGCAGGCGGCGGTCGATCTCGCTTTTCGACTGACCATATTCTTTTTCCTCCTTTTCTGTCTTCCATACATCTACTCAATACATCTGCAATGACAAATATGCCGTACATACAAAATTTTACCGCATACCGCAGCCAGTTACAAGTAAATGGCCGTAAAATCCCGCCGCGCTGAGATATTTCCGGGACAGGATATCTGAGAAGTGTCGCGTTTGATCAGGAATGGGGACACTTCTCGGAAAGAGGAATGGGGACATTTCTCTGCAAGTGGGTATAAACAATGGGGACATTCCTCATCCATAGAGGAATGCTTCTTGCAGAGGAGTGTCCCCACACCTCGGAAAGAGGAGTGTCCCCTTTCCTCTTTCAGGGTGTCGAGGATTTGAGGACTTCTGACGGAGCAATGCCGAAATGCTCCTTGAATACCTTGCTGAAGTAGTATATGTCGGAAAACCCGCATTCGA
>ENA-UPAD01001804-UPAD01001804.1-bioreactor-metagenome-genome-assembly--contig:-NODE-1804-length-19776-cov-6.817555_pt1 | contig 19776 bp, 10 predicted proteins | sample MGYA00238179_ERZ772710 | MGnify/ENA primary metagenome ERZ772710 (study PRJEB29004, sample SAMN07631245) | bioreactor metagenome | isolation source: Switchgrass digestor | place: USA: Dartmouth...
ATTCTATAAATTCATTCATTATTCTCTCATAAAATGCCAACATATCTTCACTTATATAACGCTGGTCACCTGTGGTCTTATACAGTTCACAGCCTTTTTCAACCAGCTCAAACATTGCGGGTACTTCCCTCACAAAGTTGTTGTCATTTTTATAGTCTATAAGCAGCGGGCTTCCATCGAAATTCAATGCCCATAAAGCATACCATTTTCTTGCTTCTGTAGATGTGTCGGCAAATGCCTTGAGCATACTGTAGTTTTCCTCATTTAAGCCCAGGAATGCAGCTCCGGCCACCTGATGTGCATAATCTCTTATATAGAAGCCTGACCTGTGCTTATATCCTGCCCAGTATGAAGGTATGTATTCATGTCCGTCTGTACCGGCAGAGCCTTCATACATATTAATGACACCGGTTTTACCCGTCTGAACCCACTGCATGGCCTTTTGTACGCACCATGCAAAGGCTTGCTGCAGCTTCTCATTAGACGATTTTGCCACAAGAGTTTTGTCTGCAATTTTGCAAACTACCGTCCATACCTTTTCTACATTGTCTGATGATGTTACAGTATATTGTACAGGATCTTCAAAATTCTGCGCTTTGTCAATTGCAGGAGAAATAGAAGCACCTTCAGATATAATAATTTCGTAAGGCGTTAATGCACTGATATCGGTTCCGTATGGCATTGTAAATTCAATCCTGGCTTCATTCTTTGATATGATGGCGTCTCCAATCATATCTTTTACAACAAAGCGTAAGATGTTGTTAAATCCGCTAGCCTCACCTACTTTTAACAGTTCAATTTCATCAACATTTATATATCCTACATCGCTGCCTGCTATCACTACTTTAACACTTTCACCCTTTTCAAGCAGAAAGCTTTCAGTAGCTACCTTGCTGTATCCACCGTTACCGCTGCCTGATGCTGATGCTATTACAGTTCCGTCAGGATTTAAAATTGATAAAGTTGCCTTTGCATTAGAACCACTTTCATCATAAATCGAAGCTATATAAGCTGAAAGCACATATTCTCCGCTTTCTTCAACGTTTATAAGCTGAATGATCCGGCTGTTAGCATTTGGCGCTAAGTAACCTGCAACAAGTCCATCATAGGTACCTAATACCCCTACACTTGATTTATTCTTTATATTTGCACTGTTTTCAAAAGTCCACCCTGTCCAATCCTGTTCAAATCCAGGATTATTTATGAAGTTTTTGTCAATAACATCCGTAGGTTCACTTTCTACGGGATTGGATTTTCCTCCGTAAACATCTACTGCTGTTACTCTGAACTTAATACGCTTACCCCTGTATTCTTCTTTAATATGGAGAATAGCCTTATCCTCACCTTCAATTTTTGTGAATTCACCATCGTTGCCAATATACCATTCATATATGCTGTCACCTTCATCATGACCGTCCGGATCCTGATACTCATAGCTTCCTACAAGGTCATATCCTACGCGGGCTCTTCCGCTTATTACAGCATTGCTCACTACTGGAGCTTCATTCGGTATCTTGGAAATATCGAGCAAAAATTCAACATCATCAATATAAATGGTACCCTTTTTACTGATAAACTTGACCTCGATAACGTCATTTCCTTCAACAGAAATATCATCTGCACGTATCTCCGAAAAATCATCTCCAGCAGCATTTATATTAGTCTCATTTATTTTAACGCCATTCTTATATATTTCAACTACAGCTACACTATCATCCAAAGCTTTGGCAAAAGCTTTCAAAACATATATGCCGCTATGCCCTGTCATGAAATTGTGAATGGCTTCCGCAGCTATATATCCGCCAATGTCATCTGAATATGGAGCAACCATTTTAAGACTTGCATTTCCTGTTCTGACAACGTCAGAGTCTATAGAAGTTTGACCGGCAAAAGTCCAGTATCCTGTACCTTCTTCAAATCCACCATTGGCAATCCTGCTAACAATCTTGGCTTTGTCCAGCACAAAGGAAAAATGGTCAGCATTAACCCATTGCTTGCCGCCTGTCACATATACCTCTACAACATCATCCTGTTTTAATGCAATATCCTTAATGACATATTCCTTGTAACTGCTATCGCTGTTGATAGTAACTTCACTGATAATTTCACCGTTCTTATACTTAATACCTATTTTGGCGTCAGGACCACCGGTTGAAATCCAGCCTGAAAACTTGTATATACCTGTTACATCAATAACCACTTCCTGTGATATACGGTTTTGGGTACCGCCGTTCAGGTAAGTATGATAACCTCCACCCGGATTAGGGTAAGGATTGTTTGAAGCGTTCGCACCACCACCTATAATTGTCCAGCCCTCGGCTTGATAGTCAAAATCCGGATTGACTAATAGATTACCTTCGTACTGCTTTCTGTTGACAATAAATTCCGGTAATTCAACGTCATCCAGAACAATTATATCAGTAGTTATCTTGGCACACCTTCTTACCCCAACTTCAACAGTGTAGCCATCTGTTATGATACCGTTAATACTATATGAACCGTCACTTGAAATAGTGGCACTGTATTTCCTGGATGAATCCGTTTTGCTTGTTAAAGTGATTTGGCCGCCGGTGACGTATTCACCAGTACCATATTTGACCTTGCCGGCAATATTTACATTCCGTTCGAATATTGAATCGCTTCCAAAAAAGAACAGGTCGCAATTAACCCAGGAACCGCCGGAAGTAATATAGATTTGTACCTCATCGCCCTTATTAAGAGATATGTCAGTTATTTCATAGTTCTTATATGATCCTTTTTCAAGAGCTATTTCCTTGATTATCTCACCGCTCTTTTTGCGGATGCCAAAAACTGCGCCTGTGCCCCCGCATGAAATCCATCCGTTGACCTTGTAAACTGCATCCTTTTGTATGATAATATTCTGACTAAGTGTTTTCCCCCCGCCATCAATATAAGCATGGGTGCCTCCACCCGGATTAGGGTAAGGGTTGTTTGTTGCTGTTCCTGTCCCGCTCGGGAAATTCCAGCCAGTCTTGCCGGCGCTAAAATCAGGGTTAAGCAAAAAGTTAATAAGTCTTGGTCCTTCGCCCTCTTCAGCAAATGCAACTGGTGAGAATGCAGGAATTGATGTAAATAACACCATTACAGCAACCAAAAGAGCAAATCCTCTTTTTATTTTAATTGGCATTGTCCTTCCTCCCTTTCTAAATTTTTAATACACTTTCTTAATTAGCATATGTATGTTTATTGCTCTAGCGTGGACAACCTGTAAAAGCCAATCGGGGCACAAGGCCCCCTTGACTTTTAGTAAGTATTTGCTCGATAATAAGTTCTCTATAGAAGGCACCTTGTTGTATAGTTCTGATAAAATAAGCTTATCTTTTTACATCCATTGATTATTCTTGTGCCTTTCTGAGTCTTTCATATTCCTTCTGCATGTTTTCAGAGAACTGTCTGGGAGTAATCTTTCCTCCGATAAGTGACTGAGAGTTCTTGCACATTACATCCCACATTCCGTTTGGAAGATATACTCTGTCAAAGTACTCAAATGTACGTATATCCTTATACTTTTCGTATGTTCCGGTCAGCTCGCCGAGATCAGCTGTTACGCCCTCAATAGCAGGAGGCAGTTTTGTAAATTCACACATTTTTTGTACATTTTCAGGCTGAGCACAGAAGTCTACTACATCCATTGCAGTTTCAAGATATTTGGAATCCTTCCAAACTCCTATTGTTGATTTTTCTCCACCAGCAAAAGTAGGAGTATCTCCTTCTACCATAGCAGGTATCGGCATCATGTCTGCAGCAACATCCGGGTTAATCTTTCTGGCTTCTTCAATGAAATAAGGTCCATAAAATGCTATAGCAATTTTTCCTTCAGCAAATGCCTTTGCATTATCATCATATTTAGCAGTAAGCATGTCTTTGTTGATATATCCCTTTTGATACATTTCAAGCCACTTTTCAGCAAGCAGATCCCACTTGGTCCAATCAAATGTACCGTCCAGGAGCTGTGATGCATAATTTTCAGCAGGACTTATCAGTAATGCAGTTGCAAAGAAATCGAAGAACTGAGCCTCTTCCCAGTTTTCAGCAGCACAGCCAATAGGTGTAACCTTTCCGCCACTCTTTGTCTTAATAGTCTCACATGCTTCCATAAACTCATCAAATGTCTTTGGTACTTCTACACCATATTCTTCAAAAATTGCAGGATTATAGATAGGACCTGACTTATCCTGGTCAAACGCGAGAACATAAACTTTACCTGTATCGTCAGAAACAACCGGTTTGAAGGAATCCACTATTTTTGAAGCCCATGCCCTGCCACTCAGGTTTGCAAGATAATTTCCGTATCTGATTTTAGACCAGCCATGAGTTGAGAACATGTCCGGCATATCATTTGATGCCATTTTAACCTTCATCATGTTTTCATACTCTTTGCCCGGAGCGCTAAAGTCTATTGTGACATTGGTATGTGTTTGGGAGTATGCTTTCATCATATCTTCCAGAATCTTTGCATGTTCTCCGACAAGATTTGTCTGCACAGTAAGGGTTACCGGTTCTGAACTGCCGGCATTCGAGCTGTTTGTATCGCCCTGGGCATTATCCTGTGAACCCTGGGTTGTTGTATTATTCTCATTACCTTTACCTGATGAATCTTGGGTTTTGTTACATGCAGTAAATACAAAAGTTACTAACAGAAGTATTGATAAGACTACAGCAAACCTTTTTAATTTCATAGTACTCCTCCTTTTTTTTATTAAGAATTGATTCGCCAAGATAATTCAGCGTACAGACCCCGGTTGCAGAAAGTTTTTTAGCATTGACCAAATTTAAAGAATAGCCAGGCAAAAAATCAACACTACAGCAAACATGCTCCGCGCGTCAAGCACATGCATGCAGGTTCACCACGCATCAAGCTACAGCTCATTGATATATTTAAATGGTCAATAAACTAAATAAAGAAGCTAAATTATCTTGAACATTCACACAGTATTGGGTACTAGATACTTTGTTATATATCCTTCCTTTCCTTTACACTGATATAATATCATAACGGTTATTTCTCGAATATGTCACAAAGCTATAATGAGTGCGCTCTTTTTTAACATTGTGCCTTTCTGCAGTCTGAAGGATAATATCCATAGTATTCCTTGAATAACTTGGTGAAATGCCGTGTACTGTAATACCCCACCCGTTCCGATACCTGCTGCACTTGAAGGGAGGAATTTACAAGGAGTTCCTTTGCCTTTATCATTCTTATTTTTGTCAGGTATTTGATAAAAGTAATTCCCATGTGTTTGTGGAATAAGGAGCTTAGATAATTTGGCGTTACATCAAGAATTTCCGCTATTTCTGCCAAACCAATGTCATTCATATAGTTTTGCTCAATATAGTCAATAACCCTGTTTATAAGTATATTTACACGGTCCTCATCCACACTCTCTGAAAGGATTCTTTCCCCATGGGAACGAAGGTTTCCGGCAAGCATTGATACATTATAATCTGCTCTTATGCTTAATTTCATTGAAACTGAAAGAAAACCGGCTATATTCTGTTTCACTTTATTATCAAGCAGTTTTGCCTGCTGCAACCGTTTTTCAAGAGTATCAACCATTTTCATGTAATGAAAATACTCCCTGTTCTTGAAAGCATCCGCAATCTTTATTAAGGTGTTACAAACTTCCAGGAGTTCTGAACTTGATTTCTCAAAAGCCTTTTTTAGTATGTTTATTGGCACTATTCTTCCAATGCCTATTATCGGCCTTATTGTTGAAAGGTTTTGTAATTGGTTCAGACTTCTTCTCACCGTTTCATATGAATGACATTCTTCAGATAATAAAATGCTTGCTGCAAAATCGTCATCATTTGCAGTTTTAAGAATATCGTCCAGGCCGGACAAAAACCTGTCAGCCTGTCTGCTTACACGTCCTTCATGTGAACCATCCAGTGAAATTACAATTGCAACATCTCCGTTTGGCAAAGAAAAAAAGGCTATTTTCATCTTACTGTCAATGGATTTTTCAATAAGTGAACGTATCATATTAAAAAATTCCGCTTGCCGCTTTGCTTTGGACTTTTCCTTCAAATGGCTGTCAATCACCAGGGTTGCGCACCTGTATGCCGGCAGGGGATTCCCGGAACACGCATCAAGCTCTTCATTTAATACAATATCATGGCACAATAATGACAATTCACTTTCAAATTTCTTATTGCTTATAAGTGCTTTTTCCTTTAGCTTTTGAGAAATGTCACGTACTGTTTTGCCCAGTTCTTCAACACTTACAGGTTTCATGAGATAATATGAGACCCCTAAATTTATTGCCGTTCTTGCAAATTCGAATTCTGAAAAGCCTGTAAGCACCACCCAATATGTATCAGGTGCAAACTTTTTGCATTCCTCAATTGCGTCAAGACCGTTCACAACAGGCATCCTGATATCTACAAAAACAAGCTCCGGCTTTAACTCTTTAACAAGCTGCACCATCTCCCTGCCGTTTGCTGCTTCTCCAATTACTTCAACCGGAGTTTCCAGCTCATTTAGCATACTCTTTAAGCCATCTCTTATTAAGGATTCATCATCAGCAATTAATACCCTCATACCACCATATCCTTTTCCAGAATATTGATTATTATCTCCGTTCCCTTTCCAATTTCGCTTTTTATCTTCATAGCAGAGTTTGGAAAGGTTATTTTAAGTCTTTCTTCCACATTGGCAATTCCAATGCTTTTCTGAGTTTTCAAGCGGGTATCAAAACCACAGCCGTCGTCAATAACCGAAATCTCAACAACGCGTTGCCCGGAATGTTCTTTAATGACTGCAGACACACTGACCTTACCTTTCCTGTCCAGAGGTTCTATCCCATGTATTACTGCGTTTTCAACCAGCGGCTGCAGCAATAGCTTTGGAATTCTATACTCTGCGATCTGGTCATCATAATAAAGATCATAATCAAGACGTTCGCTAAACCTCAGCTTCTGCAGCTCACAATACTGTTCTAAAAAATGGAATTCCTTTGAAATTGTAGTGTAGTCTGCATGGCTTATTGTATACCTCATAAGTGTGGTAAGTGAAATAATGGATTTCTCCAGTTTCTCTTTTGCTCCTATTCTGTTCAGGCTGATAAAGTTGTTCAAAATGTTATATAAAAAATGTGGGTTGATTTGTGCCTGTAATGCCAAAAACTCTGCATTTTTCTTGTTGATTTCCGACTTATAAACTTTCTCTATGGTTTCTTCAAGTTTGATAATCATATTATTCAGAGCATTTCCTACCTGGGATATTTCATCCTTGCTTTTATTCAAATAGCGCACTGACAGGTCGCCCTTTTCAACCCTTTGCATCACTGAAATCATTTGCTTAAAAGGCTTGGTTATAAAACTAGAAAATATAGTAAAAAGTGTAAATGCAATTATTATCAGACTGGAAGTGAATAATATGCTTACCATCTTAACCAACCTGAGTTTAGAGTTCAAACTGCTATTAGATAACATGGCGATAAGTTTCCAGTTCGATTTTGGCACAAGCCTGGAAACCACTGTAAAAGTATCGTCAGAATCATTTACATATTTCTCACCGTTTCTTATTTGCTGCATTGCTGTTTCAGATATTACCTTATTTGAGTATATGAGATTGCTTTCATTATCTAAAACGGCTATGATGGAACTTATGTCAAAATCAACATTTGAAAGGACGTTTTGCAAAACAACCGTATCAGCATCCGCCAAAAATACAGCCAATTGCTTTTTAGAATTGGGCTCCTTGATAAGCCGTGCAACAGAGAAAACCTTGTTAGCATCTTTCTCAGGCAAGTAATTCTGTGGGTGGCTGTTAATAATTACAGCGGTTCCGTCAGCAGCCACAGCCTGTTTATACCAGTTCTCCTCTTTATAATTATAGCCTTCAGGCATAGTTGTAAATCCCTGTTTTTTTGTAACACAGAAAAATTTACCGCTGTTTGTAACTATAACCGACCCCAGGATATCCTTTCTCGTTATTTGTATGTAATAATTAAGGTTATTTATGAGTTCATGTTCAGTTATAAATTTTGAATAATAATCTAAACTATCGTAATCATCGCTGTTTATCAGCTCAAGGGAATCCATAAATGTTTCGTTGTAGTAAGGAGTAATGGTCAATCTTTCAAGATCGTCCAGATAAGTATCAATAGTCTTGGTAAGAGCAGACATGACACTATTAGTAAGTGTCTCCACTTCCTTTGAAATCAGTCCCTGATAATATGTGGGCATAGCAAAAAGGACAATTATTGTAGGAACAATAATTGTCAGAAAGTAAATCAATAAAAGTCTGAAACGCAGAGTGTATGCCAGCTTCATATGAATCACCTGGCTTTATGCCAATTAAAATTTATAAGACACTTTATCTATCCGCCACAGCCAAAAAGTCGAGCTTTCATTCACAAGTTTTATGTAAATCTCTATAAATTATATCACAATTGCAATTTGCGTCAACAATACAGATGTTGCAAACTCCCTCCTAGTTGTACAGCAAAATAATTTCAGTATGTGTATGTTTAAAGTGAATGTCTGCTTTAACTGCTTCACCGTTGCGGGACCAGCTTACCTCAGCATTATCCGCTCTCAAATCAACATTCCTGATACTCTCAGGAACATGAAACCAGTAAGATACACTATCGCCCACTACTCCTGATATTTTAAGCTTCAGTAAATCCTTCTCAATTTTTTGCTCTAATACACTTACAGCATCCATACTTACATGGCGGCTTGATGCAATGAACTGGGGATACTCCTTTACAGCAGTCAGCGATAATATCTGGCATTGGCCCAAATTCAGCTCTTTACATGCCAATTCTCCTGTAACCCGTCCCAGGTATTCCTGTTTCCAGAAATCAAAGACAGCGTATTCCTCGTCTGGCTTCAATCCCAGATCTTCAAGGTTTACTGCTGAAGCACGCAGTGGAACCGTTGCAAATCTGGCAGCGATACACCATTTCCTGAAGCCTTTATCAAAATGAAATGCCCACAGGGAGGAAAAGGGATGATTGTCATGCATAGTGGGGTAAATACCAGCCATATTTATAGCATCATAATCAGAGACATCCTCAGCTTTGACCGGGTTCTCCCTTGGTACTGCAAAGCCGTGCAGCTTAGTCCAGGTAAATGCAGGATAACTAAGATCCAGCGGGCCCGTTTCTGCAGCAGTACACTCAAGTGGGGGCAAAGTCCTTTTAATTATATCCAGCCGTTCATCATCATAGTATTCTATGGAATCACTAAGCATATAAAGCCCGCCACTGAGAGATGTCAGTGAACATACACTTCTCACCCATTCCACTTTCGCTCTGGAACATATGTGGTCCGGATCTATGGTGAACAGTATCCTTTGAACATGAAACCATCTTGCTGTTTCCACAAGCTGCATCCGGATTCCTGCCCATGTGGGATTTGCATCCATGGCAATTCGGCAGGCATCAACAGTTCCTATAACTTCAGAAAGCACACCCCAGGATGCAAGGAAATATGCATCATTTCCGATACTTCTGCGTGCACACTCCATGAACGCGCGGAACCTCTTCTCAGCTTCAGAATTAGTCATACAGCCCTGCCTTACAGCTTCATGCAGTCCATCATAAAGCAAATGCCTGATGGCATCGGTTTTAAAATATGAATAGCCTATTTCCTTCAGTCCTCTGTAATATGGAGCTACATGCTCATCCAGCGCTTCATCGGAACAATCCAAAAGGTAATCGATCCATTCTCCAAGCATGTTTTTCCCGTCTCTGTCTTTTATTAAATGATTACCATGTTCTTCAGCAAAGTCCGGATTAGTGATATTGGCATTTGTCCAGATACCGGGCTTAAGTCCGTTTTTCTCTACACTGTCAATTATCCCCTTGTGCCCGTACGGAAATTGGCTGTTTGTGCTTAACCATCCCTCCGCCAGCGAGCCTTTCGCATTCACAGGAATAGGCATGTTTTGATATCCATCATCCACTTGTACATACTCAAAACCATAGTCTTTAAGAGTTTCTGAAAAAAACTTCGATACTTCATCAATATTATCCTGGTTGACATCACGCCTGAAAGCTTCCCATGAGCACCATCCTGCAACCGGTTTGGGATCAGGGCGCCATTCCCATGGCTTGTGATAGTAATAACCAAGGTGCATCCTGTAATAATGCATCCTAAGATTGATAAACCATGGTTTAGGTCCAAGCTCAACTTCCATTTCAACTCTCGTTGTTCCATCCGGATTCCGGCAAATGCTATCGGAAGTCCATTTCCACTTGCAACCGTGCCAATCTATGAAAAGGTCCTGAAGAATATCATACATACCATTAATCCCATATATTAGAGGACGTCCCAGCTGGCCAAGAATGGCCTGCTCATGACCTGCGCGGAATGGTTTCATATTCACAGATTCACTGCTTAAGGTTATGGTTACTTTTGCAGTCACTGCTTTTTCGACCATGATGTATATCTGCTGAGTTAAAGGCAGGCTCTGGAGATTTCCGTCCGAACCATGCCTGAAGCCAATATCATCACCTTCAGGAATATATACGGTAATAATGTTCCGTCCATTATATTCATATGTCAGGCACCTGGAGTTTTCGTCCCATTTGTGAAGAGCGTGAGCTAAAGGAGGCTCATGCAATACGGGATGAAAATTCTCATTGTTCAATGTAATTCCTCCTTTTATAAACAATTTTCAGCAAGGTTTAATCCATAAGAAATATATTAAGATTTTCGCTCTGCATGATGAATTTCAGTAACAAAATTTCAGTAAGATATCATGGGATTGAGCTCATTCTCAAAATAGTAGAATTCTGAGTTTACTTCCAGGTTCTCTGTTATCTTTACTGCAGCTACTTCAGAAAGTGTAATGATCTGATGCCATATTCCTTCATTCAGGCATACAGGCTTATCAAGGAGAAAAACCTCAAAATCTTCCGGGTTTGAATTTTCGGCCAGTATTAGCAGTGCAGTTCCATACAGTGGTTCAAAGCTTTCCTTTGAGGTTGGATGGTTTTCCATGAAGCCGGTTGTCCTGCGCTGTATCTCATAAACTGCAATTCTCCATCCCGGGCTTTCACTGGTAACGATTATATCAAAGCCATCCTTATGATTGCTGGTCAGTTCAATAACTTTTCCATATTTGGTAAAGTTGCCTGTTTGTATTACTTTTATCGGCTTTGTTTTCAAAACCTACTCCCCCTTCGCTTTTAGTTTTAATCCCTGATATCGGGACACAGGTACTCAGCCTTTTATTGCTCCTGCCGTCAATCCTTTTACAAAATACTGCTGCATAAACATGTACAGCGTAGTTAACGGAAGCATCCCCAGCAAGCAGCCTGCCGCTACCCAGTTTATCTCATTGGAAAACTGGGAAAAGAACTGGCTTAGCCCAACTGTTATGGTATACATGGAAGGCTTTTGAAGAAAGAATACTGAAAATGTATAATCATTCCACACATTTACTCCAACGAATATTATAATGGTTGCTGTAATAGGCTTCAGCAAAGGCAGAATTACTCTATAGAAAATGGCAAACCTGCTGCAACCGTCTATCAGAGCCGCTTCATCAAGCTCTTTGGAAAGTGAGCCTATAAAGCCTGTATAAAGGAATATGGCCATAGGCAACTGGAATGCTATGTGAGGTAAAATTATTCCCAAATATGTGCTCGTGCCGGTTGTATCAACAATCAGCTTATACAATGGTACCAGTATTGTAAGAGGCGGCACCACAATACATGAAATGCAAAACATATATACTATGTTATTTAATTTGGTTCTGTAGCGCGAAAGCGGATATGCAGCACACGAACCTATAATTATGACAACAGCAACAACACAGAAGGTAATTATAATATTATTGAGAAAAGCCCTTGCCAGTTTTGCATTGTTCCAGGCATTGATAAAGTTACCCAGGTAAGGCTGCCTTGGCGGAACCCAAAAGGAGGATGTATCTGTCGTAGGTTTAAATGCTACATTCAACAGGATATAAAATGGAACCAGATAAATTATTGTAATCAGGAACATTGTAATATACATGACAAACTTTTTCATCACAACTCGACCTCCTTTTTGCGGAGATATAACAGCAGAATGATACTTATCACTGTAATCATCATGAACATGAAATTACCCATGGCAGCTGCATACCCTGCATCCATCCTCACAAAGTATACCTGGTACATCATTGTAGAAATAGATGAGGAAGCATATCCAGGGCCACCTGAAGTCATTGCCATTATTACATCAAAGAGTTTTAATCCACCAATTATGTTTACAATAACATTGACTGTTATAGATGGCATAAGGAGAGGCAGAGTTATATTTTTAAACACGGAAAATCCCTTTGCTCCATCTATACTGGCTGCTTCATAATACTCTTTTGATATTCCCTGTAAACCAGCTATGTATATCATCATAGCAATTCCAAGATACTGAAGAGTGTTGACAAAGGTTATGATCCAAACAGAGCGGTCACCAGACGCCAACCAGTCTATGGGCTCATAATTTGCTGATATAAAGCTGATAAGATCGTTAACCGCACCCCCATCGTATTTGAAAAAGAAATACCATATATATCCCATAATTATAGAGCTTATCATAACCGGAAGGTATACAATGGTTCTCACAATCACTTTGCCCCTAAGCTTTTGATCAAGAAGCAATGCAAACGCCAGACCGATAACATTTTGCAACAAAGTACTCCCTACCCCATAAATGAAGGTATTCTTGACAGTTGTATAGAAATCAGGGTCTGTAAACAGATTTTTATATTTTTCCAATCCCACCCATTGGGAGTTTTGCGAGTAACCATTCCACTCAAGGAAGGAAATTCTAATTCCTTTTACAAAAGGATAAAAAATAAAAACAATGAAAAAAATTAATGCCGGTACATACATTATATTAAGTGCAGATGGCGATCTTAGTTTTTTAGCAAAATAATTATTTTTCATTTTTCTGTCTATAACCTACCCTTCGCTAAAATACTTAACGCGTCGTAATTATATTAACATACGGGAAAGTAGTCAGGTATGATATAAAAATATGATATGTGCGCTCTTTTTTAACTTTGATAATGCTGAGGTTGTACCCTCATAATTTTAATAAGACTGAAACTGTGCTCTTAGCCAAACACCCTGATATAAGTTATACAAATTATCTGTTATGTTATCTGTTATGAACTATCCACACTCTCTGAACTTTTTATTATGAGTTATCCACATAGTTTTAAACATAAGAAAACCGAATCTGTCTTTACCAACTATTATCTTACCGCTAGTTGATTCATAAGATCCGGCTTTCTTCTGCAACCTTTATCTATTGATCTCCTTTTATTTTGCTGCTCTAACCAACCACATTAATCGCGTTCTCCTTTATTTTCGTAATTGTTTCAATAATCTTCCTCTGTTTTGAACTGTCAAATAACTTTATAAAGCTTTGAGGTTTATCAAACGGTGGTTTCATTAGTTCTGATACATTCTCAATATAACCGTTTTGAGCAACATAATCTATAACTTTTCTAACGAATACAATTTGCTCCTGATTGAGGGACTGGTCGTTTATAAATTCACTAAAGGCATCATTTGCAGCTTGATAATCCAGCTTGGCTATTTTTCTGACGAGCAAGCCAAAGGGAGTATCTTTAAATTCTCTCTGATAATCTTCAGCTGTTCCAAGTTCGCCGGTTAAAACCTGCTCCAAGTCCTTATAATCAGCTTGGGTAAGAGGAATATTATTTCTCAGCTTGTAGATAGCTAAATGATCCCGATGTTCTTCAATATACCGATTCACCTTGAGTTTGTAATCTTCAAATGTAAATCCGGGGGCAATATCTTCACCGACTTTTTTTGATATAATTTCGTCTTTCAGGTTTGTATAAATAACTCCCCTGCCGCCTTCATCCACGATAAACTTTATTAGCTCACGAAGCTCAATACGTATCTTTTCAAAATCTAATATATTGGGGCTTGCCCAGAATTCATCAGTGCTAATAGTATTAATCAAATCAATCTTGTTATTAATTTGTGGAATAGTAGCTCTTTTTAATAGACTGGTGCTAATTGATATAAGCTGTCTCTTATTCCTGTTAAACTGTGCTTTTCCTTCTATTTGAGAAAGCATGAGTCCGTACATAAAATTATCAAACCGCTTGGCAAATTCATCGGTATCGTCCATGTAAACAAGTGGCGACAAATAATTTATTAAGTCATGTTCGTCTATGTCTGAAAGGCAAACAAAGGCCTCTGCGTTTTTATATTTCTCAACGTACTGTAACTGCAGTTTTACTGATATAAGCTCTGCATTTAAGGCATTTATCTGTGCTAATACCGTTTCTACAAGGGAATTTCGCAGTTTTTGATATTCTTCGTCCATAAAAGCGGAATCCTGAAGATGATGAATCAGACGTACCCTTTTAGCAAATATTGCTTCTGTGGTACTCTGTGCTTCAGTGCCTTCAATGCCATCCTTGTTAGTCCTGAAAAACTCAAAGTTACCGAGATAATCAAATATCAGAAAGTATTGCTTATCCTGACCCGGTCCAAACAAATCTTTACATAATCTTGTCCCACGCCCAATCATTTGCCAGAACTTTATTTTGGAACGAACACGTTTAAAGAATACCAAATTAACAATTTCAGGTACATCAATTCCTGTATCCATCATATCAACCGAAACGGCTATATGTGGTTCCTTTTCAGCAACCTTAAAGTCAGTAATAATTGTCTGAACATAATTATCACCGCAAACTACCCTCTTTGCAAAGCTTCCTTTATACTGGGGATACAGGGCATTAAACCTGTCAATAATATATTGAGCATGTCTTTTATTTTGTGCAAAGATAATAGTCTTCCCTAACCTGTCTCCACCGGCTACTTTGATTCCTCTTGTCATAAGATCTTCAAGAACCATATCTACGGTCGACTGGTTAAATATAAACTCATTTAATTCCGGCGAGGGTATAAAATCAGGCATTTCACCGTCTTCATCAGTGAAATCCTCTTCATAACGTTCCTTGTCCTCTTCAGAGAGTTCATCATATACAATTCCCTGCTCAAGAAATTTAGTCTTGACCTCGATATTACGGTATGGAACCAGAACATGGTCAACATTTACCGCTGTTTCATATTCATAGGCATAAGTCGGCACACCCTTTTCCAGCTCGAAAAATTCATAGGTATTGCGGTCAACTTCATTTCTGGGCGTAGCTGTTAAACCGACTAACATGGCATCGAAATATTCGAATATGGCACGATATTTTTTAAATATACTCCTATGGGCCTCATCTATAATAATCATATCAAAATGGGCAGGCGAGAAAAAACGCTGTCCCTCATCATTTTTTGCTGTATCAATGGAATTAAGCATGGTAGGATACGTTGAGAAAACAATACGCGCATTTTTATCTTCCCTGTTGTCAAGAAGATTACAAAGGGACATATCCGGAAGATAGTTCTTAAAAGCATCCTTGGCCTGGCTTACCAGTGCTGTTCTGTCCGCCAGGAACAGAATATTTGTCACATATCCTCCACGGGATAAAACATCTGTCAAACTGGCAGCTGTTCTTGTTTTACCGGTTCCTGTAGCCATAACAATTAAGAATTTTCTGTGACCCTTTTCAATATTGTCACAAACTGCACGGACAGCTTCTTTCTGGTAATAGCGATCTGTTATTTTATCATCAATGGGAATTGCATTTAGTGCTTTCCTCTCATTACGGCGGTTCATTAGCTTCTCCAGGTCAGCTTTGGAAAAGATACCACTGACCTTTCGCTGAGGAGAGGTTACATCGTCCCAAAGATATGTTTCAAAACCATTTGTGGTAAAGATAATCGGCCTTCTGCCCGTCATTTTCTCCAGGCAATCTGCATACAGTTTTGCCTGTTGAGTACCAACCTTTGGATCTTTCGAAGTACGCTTTGCCTCAATAACAGCAAGGGGCAACCCATCTCTTCCATACAGGACATAATCAGCATAACCCTTTTCTTTCGGATTAGGCATGCCAAAAAGCTCCACTTCTTCTCTCACATCATCGCCAAATACCCAACCAAGCAGTTTCAAGTCCACATCGATATACTTTTTGCGGGTAAGGAATTCGGAAACATCAACAGGCGCAAAATGCCGGTCTTCCTTGTTAATGTCCTTATTCTCGGTGAACTTGGCACTCATGGCTGCAATCTTAGCGCGAAGAGCCTCAATCTCCGAATCCTTTTGCTCGATCAGGCTGTTCATTTTCTTTATTTTAGATTCATCAAGAATAACTTTTTCAGCAGGGATATTCTCCTCACTAAATTGGCGCTCTTTATAATCAGTTCCATAGCAATAATCGATCCACTGAACAAACTCAAAAAGAGCCGATAGGGACAGTACAGCTTCACCCTTGCTAACTGATTTTTCGGTGTGAACTGCAAGGTTACCAAGTTTAACGATATACGGAAGTTTGCTCCACGTCTGCTTTGCTACGGAAAATTTGAAAGTAGGCTCGTGGATTAATGCCTGTAAATTATCCTTATAGGGCATTCTTATAGTGTTATCTGCTGAATATACCCATTTTACGGCAAGCTCCAAGGCTTTGCGGCAGCCAATTGCCGCCATGGCGGGAGAGGTGGCCAGTACCCGCTCTGCCTCAATACAGGCCAGTGAAAATAATTTATATTCAGGCTTACCGTACAAAAATTCAAAGTTTGCAGACATATTATTTCACCCCAACTTTATTCGTCAAAGTATTGGCTCATTAAGCTGTCAAACAGCAGCTGCGTCTCTTCGATGGCTTTTTTTACAAGGTTTTTTTGGGCTTCGATTTTGGTGACGATAGTGGCAAATTTATTCTGTAGTTCAATAGGTGGAATTATAACTCTTAATTCATTTAGTATTCTTAAATTAATGTTCTTTTGTGCTGATTCAGGTGCTTGAGCTTCCAGTATTTTTTGAAAAAAAGTAAACCAATATAATACGAAAATATTATTAGTATATTGATTAGCATTAAAGCCTACAACGCTATCAGGAAAGCAAGCATCAAAACCCAAAATTGCTGTCTTGGCAATATTAGCTGCTATAGTAATACACAAAGTACCAGCTTTCCACATTCTACTTTGGCTTAATCCTTTATCTGAGTATGTTTGCTTGTATTCTCGAATAATAAAATCAGCATTAGCTACATCTCCTGTTTGGATCAGAGGGTATTTACCCCCAAGTAAAGAAGGATCATTTCGAGGTCTATGTTTTGATACTCCTCTCTCAATCATACCAACTTCTGATAATTTTCTTAGTTTCCATCCCTTTTCGTTTGTCACTGGATCACCAAACATATCATAAAAAATAGATCTAATAAGGTTATCCAATTCAGCAAGCTGTTGTCTGCGCATAGATAATAGTTCTGATGCTGTGTCTAAAGTTTTTGCTATTTGTTTTTGGGTTTCAAGTGGTGGGAGAGGAATAAGCAAACGGTCTATATGTTCATTTCTTATATTATTTATATTTGCCCCTGACGAGAACTCAGAAATCGTTCTACGATAATATTGACTTTTAAAAAAGTTGCCTAAATAGGGAGCAAATATTTTATTTGTTCTAACCACTCTGCAAAAAGCTCCAAAAGAAACATACATATCTTTCTTTGCTTGTGCAGCTTTTCCTACAAGGTTCTTACTTCCACTTGAAGAACAAACTATAATGTCCCCAGCTTTAATAAATTGCTGTTCATAAATCTTGCTTCTATCAACATAGATTAAATTATTAAGATTCAATCCCTCATCTTGAATATTATTAGCTCGTAAAATAGCAACATAATTTTCTTTTGCAGTATCACTAGTATCTTTAGGTTTATAAGATACACCACGTATTTGTTGTATATAATCTCCAAGTTTAACCCTTCCCCACTTACTCACCAATAAGCCCCCTTAACTCCTCCATCTTCTTAGCTATATCGAGGTTCAGTTTATCTAAGCGTTCCATAATTACCATAGGCGGATCATATTGAACCTTCTCATACACAACTTCTTTATACCGGTTGATTGATAAATCATAATCGTTGGCAACAATTGCTGATTTATCAACAAAGAAGCTTTGGTCGGTGGGCTTGCGATCTCTCTCCCCCTCAAGATTATGAAAGCGTGTAAGAATGTCAGGTATATCATTGTCCTCTATCGGTGAACGTTTGTCATCAAGAGAATATCCGTCTGCTTTCATGTCATAGAACCAAACCTTATCGGTACCACCTGCTCCTGTTTTTGTAAACACCAAAACAGCAGTACTTACACCGGCATAAGGTTTGAAAACTCCACTGGGCATGGATATAACCGCACGCAAGTGATGGTTTTCAACCAGCTCTTTACGCAAAGCCTTATAGGCCTTTGTGGCGCCAAACAATACACCATCAGGAACGATACAGGCACATCGCCCACCCTTTCGGAGCATCCGCAAGAAGAGCGCGACAAACAGAAGTTCCGTTTTCTTTGTATTGCAGACGGCTTTCACGTCATCACTGATACTTTCAGCATCGATTGTGCCTGTAAAAGGTGGATTAGCAAGTATTACATCGTATTTTGATGATATTGTGTTTTGTTTGGAAACACTGTCAACATAATTAATGTTTGGTTGTGTAATCGAATGAAGCATTAAGTTCATTGCAGAAATACGTAACATGGTTCTGTCTATATCAAACCCTGTGAACATATCTCCGGCAAAGCTCTCCCACTGTTCACTTGTCATCTCTGCTTCATATTTTTCGCGGATATATTCTGCAGAAGAGACAAGAAATCCTGCCGTGCCACAAGCCGGATCGCATATCTTATCATCGGGAGTAGGTTCAACAAGGCGTACCATCATATCCCTTATATGCTTAGGAGTTCTAAACTGGCCATTTTGACCTGCTGTAGATAACTTACTCAACATATACTCATAAACATCGCCTTGCATATCCCTATCTTTAATATCATACTCATAAAGCTCATCCAGACCGGTTACAATCTTTTGAAGCACTTGTGGAGTGGGAATCAGGAACATGGCATCCTGCATATATCTGGAAAAAGCTGATTCACTATCCCCATTAAGAGACTTAATAAAAGGAAATACCTTATTGCTAACTATATTATACATTTTGCGTGGATCCATGTTCTTAAATTTGCTCCAACGCATGGATTGCCCTTCTTCGTCCTGAGGAAAAACCTTCTTTAGTTTTTCTCCGCTAATAGCCTCAAATTGTTCCTTCTCCAACTCCTTTTCATCAAGAGATCGAATAAACATAAGATATGTAAGCTGTTCTATGACTGTTAATGGGTTTGTAATACCACCAGCCCAAATATCGGTCCATATTTTATCAATCTTGTTCTTTATTTCTCCGGTTATCATAAGTGCACTCCTTTAAATAATGGACTTCAGATTCTTTTATTCAATTAATTCAATTATAACAAAATCCGATTTAATTACAAAATTAAAGCTACCTATTTATTAAGTTACATTGCGAGTATTTGCATTTTTTAAAGATATAACTTGTTATTTACTTAACAGTCCTACATAACTTAGCATAATAATAAAAATATTGAATTGAATGCATCTTTGATCATTCTCTTATTCGGCTATTCCAAAGTATCCCTTACAGCAAAGTTCATCTTTCAGATCATAATTTACGTTTTCCAACTCAGTTCCGGCAAAATACGTTATTATAATTATTAAGTTTACTATTAAATCATTTTGTGGGGTGACAAAATGAATTTTAAAGAATACTCAGATTATATAGTTCAATTCCGTGCAGCACTGTCATAAGAGGTAGCTTATCTAAAGAATGAAGGAGGCAAGAAATACCGTATTTTCAGCGGGAAATGCATA
>ENA-UPAD01001819-UPAD01001819.1-bioreactor-metagenome-genome-assembly--contig:-NODE-1819-length-19638-cov-177.074657_pt1 | contig 19638 bp, 19 predicted proteins | sample MGYA00238179_ERZ772710 | MGnify/ENA primary metagenome ERZ772710 (study PRJEB29004, sample SAMN07631245) | bioreactor metagenome | isolation source: Switchgrass digestor | place: USA: Dartmouth...
GCCATGGTTCATCCTCCTCGGTTTGGTATTTGTTGGGCAACTTATATTTTAACCGGGGTGTGAGCTTTGGCTCAACTTCTTTTTACACCATTATATAGACTTAATCCCACCTTTCCGCCATATAACCACCATATAATATTATGTATAAGATCTTTTTGATGCTAATGGCATTCATACTGTTTTTACACTATGAGTAAAACACCTACGCTGTTTCGAAGAGGTTGGATGTATGATGCTGCAAAATGCATTGGTTATCGTTATTAAGTGGATTATTGAAGTTGATCTGCTTACCGACAAAGCTGTGCACAGGTTGTCGGATGAATAAGTACATCCCGTGATAATATTGATGATGAAAGGAGGTTGCTTGATGGATTCTTTAAGCAATATGAATAAAGCAATGGAATACATTGAAGAGCATTTAACTGAGGATATTGACTATAGAGAAATTGCAAAAATTGCTGACTGTTCAGAGTATCATTTCAAAAGGATGTTTTCATTTTTATCAGGAGTTGGCTTATCGGAATATATTCGACGGAGAAGATTAACTCTGGCTGCCCTTGATTTGAAAGATAAAAGTTTGAGAATAATCGATGTTGCTGTCAAATATGGTTATGATTCAGCTGATTCATTCTCACGTGCTTTTCATTCCATGCATGGTATTCTTCCCTCTGAAGTAAGAAATTCGAATATTCAGCTTAAAGCCTATCCTAGAATGACCTTTCAATTATCAATTCAAGGAGGATGCGAAATGAATTATCGTATTGTTGAAAAAGGACCTTTTAAGATCGTGGGATTCAAAAAGAGAGTACCAATTAGTTTTAATGGTGTTAATCCGGAAATTGCGAAAATGACTGAACTTTTAACCCCTGAGATTATCAAAAAACTGAAAGCGCTGTCAAATGTAGAGCCAACAGGGATTATTAGTGCATCTACGAACTTCTCGGAAGGAAGAATGGAAGAAAAAGGTGAATTGGATCATTACATTGGTGTAGCAACTTCAAGTGATGAAACAGCAGAATTTGATGTATTGAAAGTAGAAGCTAGTACCTGGGCAGTCTTTGAATCCATTGGGCCCTTCCCGGAAACACTTCAAAATGTGTGGGGTAGGATATACTCAGAGTGGTTTCCATCTTCAGGATACGAGGCGGCTGAAGGTCCTGAAATTTTATGGAATGAGAGTCCAGACACTGGAGATCCAAAGTATCGAAGCGAAATATGGATTCCAGTAAAGAAAAAAGACTGTTAATTGCATGAATGCTTATTATAGAGGGTGCTCCTGGTAAGAGTGCCCTTTTCGTAAATGAGTTTATTCATAGGGTTGAGGAGACAGGAAGGCTGCCATTAATATAGAATGTAAGCGGGGTGTAAAAATGCTTACTGAAGCAAAAGTTGCGGGTCTGGCGCGCAGGTGACTGAGAACACCCGGCTTCTGCAGCCTGCTCAATCAGGGCTTATAGCCTCCAAAAATCGCATGCCCGCCTTTCATCCAAAAAACGTCTATATTTACAAGTCCGGCTTCCTCAAGCCATTTTAGCTGGTCAAGCAAAGTCGATGGCTTGTCTTCCTCATCCGGATCAGGATCGGAATACATATTCCAGTTCAGCTTCTTAAAATATTCATAGGCATCAGGGTTGCCCAGAAGCTCCATTGACCTCTTATATACAGCATCATCCCAATCCCTGGCTGCTATTTTCCTGCCTGCCTCACAGGCTGGCTTTACCACGTCTGCAATGATTAAAGCTCCTCCGCGGACAAGGTTTGAAGAAAGATCCCTGAACAGTTTTTTCTTTCCTTCATCGTCAAGGTGATGAATGGCCAGAGATGAAACCACCGCATGTACTTCCCAGGGGAAATGCCTCCAATCGTCTTTTTCCAGGTCGAAACGTGTAAATTCTACCCTGTCAATATATTCGCCCAGATTCTCTTTGGCCTTTTCAAGCATTGCCATGGATCCGTCGAATAAATATAACTGATGATTGGGAAACCTTCTAAGGATTTCTCTGTCCAGAAGGCCGTCACCGCAACAGATATCCACTATTTTTGTTGAGCCAGTGGTTTCGGGCATGGCACTGCAAATGATTTCATGTTGTCTTTCCCTTTCGGGAACAAAAAACATACCATAATCTATAAAATCCTTACTGTCGTTTTCATCCCAGCCAGATTTAAAAAAGCCTATACTATTTTCCATATCACATACTCCTTTCGGAATCATACATTGGGTTAACCCTTTACTCTTCCTAACCTTATTTTATGCGAGCTACCTAATATTTTCAATTTACACTATGATCTATGAGATCAACAATATTCTATAAACACAGCATATCTATCTCTTTCTCATTAAAACTCGACTTTCCGAAAGCGGTAAGTAGGAGCTATAAGAGTATTGCGCGATAAAGCAATCCGTTCAGGAAGAAGTGAAATCATTTCGTTTCTTGAATGTGCCGAAACAGTAGAATAGCAGGCTTGAAATCTTATATCTTAAAAATCCTGATTTTTTAAAAATTAATGTAACTTTTTCCGGTTTCACGGGATGTTATTAGTGAAGGGCAGAGGAGTGTGATAGATATATGATATCCCTGGCAAATGCAGACGACAGCTTCATGCGTATTTATCAAAAGTTCAGGAACACTGTATTCGGCATCGCGTTCAACTATACAAAAAGCAGTGCGGATGCTTGTAATATCGTCCAGGACGTCTTCATCAAATACATTTCCAGCAAAAATACTTTTAACAGTGATGAACATATTAAGGCATGGTTTGTCCGGGTTACGATCAATGAATGCAAAAAACATATGATGTCATCTTGGATACGTCGGACTGTTCCCCTTGAAGACCAGACGATACCATATGAATATAACCAGGAAGAACTGGAACTTTTTGAGGCAGTCATGTCGATGCCGCTGAAATACCGTACTCCGATTCATCTGCATTATTACGAAGGATATTCTATTTCTGAGATAGCCTCTCTTCTCAGCGCCAGAGAGAGTACTATCAAGGTTCGTCTGCTAAGAGCAAGGAAAATGTTAGAGCTTAAGCTGAAGGAGGTTTTTGAAGATGAACATCAGGGACAGTTACAAAAAAATATACAACAAGTACTATGATTTCAAAATCAACGATGAGGAGATACTGCAGAAAATCGATCAAAAATGCAACAGCCAGAGAAAGCATCAAAGATACAGGTGGGCCGCTATTGCAGTTGCTTCGGTGCTTCTTGTGATAGGTACAACGTATGTCGGTGCCTCAGTCGGATTGTTTCAGTTATCCGGTATTTTCCGGACAAATGGAAATGATCCGGTCAGCGCTGACCTTTTGGATGCAGGGATTGTACAAGAGCTTAATATTAATGGCGAGCATGACGATTTTACATTGAAACTCATAGCTTTTACAGGAGATATGGAAACCCACAAAGTGTTGTTTGAGATGATACCCAAGAAAGACCTCGGTGACTATGAAGTCGAAATTGTCGGGCAGACCGTTTCTCCGGAAATCATGAAAAGAGAGGACTGGATCTGGACATATGGGACACGTGAAGCACTGGGTACAAAGGTGGCATCTGATGCTGGCAAGGATGTGTATTATTTCAGTTACGAGCTTCCGCCGCATTGGGTGAAAGAAACCAATGAAGATGTAGTGATACGGATTTCAGAACTCAGGCTGTATGACAAGAACATTCCAGCGAAATGGCCGCTGAGAATAGGACAGAAGGTTGATGAGAGCCAATTAGTCGGTGTGATCAGTTGTGAACTGTTATACAGGTTTACACCTGACCGAGCAATGCTGCAGGAACCTGTGATCATAGCTGTAAATCAATCCATCACGAAGGAGGTTTTTGATGATTTCGGTATACCCTATGACTACAAAGACAGAGAGTTTTATAAAGGCGAAATCACAGCTCCGGCGAAAATCAGGGAACTCAGGATCGATAATATAACTTTTTCCAACTACAAGGCAGAAATTAATGCAACAATCATGGATAAAGACATTACGAGCTTTGAGGCATCCAATACAAGGTACCAATGTATCCTACCCATGTTTGTAACAAACCATTTCTGGAATGGAGTTGATGACAGTTCTTCATATAGTACAGTATTAGTTGATAATACAGAGCGTCTCCGCTTGTTTGCCGATGGTGTTGAAATACCTTTGCGTGAAGAATCGCTATATTATCAACCCGGTAAAGGTGAGGATGGATATTATAAATGCTCGATCCAATATAGAGGAGTCGACTACGAGAATGCGCAAAATATCGAAATCCATTTTGGCGGGAAGGTTTTTGTCATCAAATAAGACAGTGCAATTTCCGCTCAGCAAACCACTTCCAATAGACATAATTCGTGAACTTGTCAGGCTCGGGCTAGATGAGAAAACAAAGGAAATTGCTTGAATCGACTGATAGCTAATAGAAAGTAAACAAGGCATTCTAACGTTCAAATTCGTGTAGAGTGCCTTATTTTCTTTTTAAAAATATTCTACATCCACAGTCTCGTTGGATTTGAAATTTATCGTTTATTTTTCCTCGAAGATGGCGTCAATTTCAAGCGGCCACTTGATTCAGTTGCACGCCGTGGCCTGTGGTGGTGTTATCAATAGCAGAGATTTAAAAATTCATTTGATTAATCAAGGATTATGTTAGAATATAATATAATTAAATTCCAGTTCTCCTGGCGAAGGACAGAGATACTGATGATGCCTATTTCTGTTCAAGTACACCATTCCTTTGATGACGGAATTCATATAGGTGGATTTGTGAATGCATTAGACCAATATCTAGGCAGTTTTGCCGGAGGTGCAGAGGCTTAAAGGCAACCCTTGACTTATTGGAAGAACTCTTATCGGGTCATTATCATGAAAGCTTTGGAAATTCAGAAGGAGAAATTGCAGAAAAGGAAGCTGAATTGGAAATTATATTTCCTACAATAATCAGAGATTATTATAAAAAGTACGGAAGGTGTCACTACATCACTCAAAACTGCAACAATCAATATGAACCGTTGCTATTGCAGGAGTTTTTTATCCCAGGTGAGGACTTTTTTACATATGACAAGGATTATCTTGTATTCTATCAATGTGTAGAATCAGTGATATATTGTGGGATTAAAATCAGTGACCTTAGACTTGATGATCCTCCGGTTTATATATGTGTATGGGATAAGCCGGACTGGTATCTGGAGAACCATTCACTTAGCAACTTTCTTGTATGCAAGGCGCTGATACAAATAGCTGTGGAAGGAAGACTGCCATACTGGGTGTACTTTGAAGAAAACATGTGGGGTCTGTCGGATTACCGTAAAGCCTGGCAGATATGCGATGACAGTATTGAAGTTAATGAAACCACGACAACTCCTGCATAGAGAATATTTATAAAGGATGACGTCCTGATTGTGTTTGAATCTGCGCAGGATAAAAATGAGGACTGAAAATCACCGAAAAATCGATTATCCTGAAACATAGATGGGAGGTAATTCTAGATCAAACCTATTACTAACTTTTCAGATTCAAATTTTCCCTCAGGATTTTGCAAGCTGTCTGCGCGGATATGCTGAACATTTCCAGGACCAATCCCTATAATTGCAAAGTCTGTGGAGAATACCCTTGCTTTGCATATCAGAATCATATACACTTGACATATTGCCGACGTATCCGGGCTCGATACAAGTAAACTGCTGTCTGCTAAAATATGACAGAATATTTAGTTTTTTATCAAGAGAAATTAAATAGAAAAGATAGATCAACTTTCATCGGAAAATATATCAAGTTGTTTCTGTAATGTCATTCGGGGGGGCAGTTTCAAATGGATATCAGAAAGTGGAAAGTATTAATTGTTGAGGATGAATTTCGCATTGGCTTGATGATAAAAGAACTTATAAAATGGGATGAAATAGGCCTGGAATACGTCGGCCTGGCTGATAATGGTGAAACCGCTCTTAATATTATTGAAAAAGAAAATCCTGACATTGTAATTACCGATATCCGCATGCCGAAGATTGATGGGCTGGAATTAATTTCTTTGGCAAAACAGAAAAATGCTCATATCAGATTTGTTATTCTTACCGGGTACAAGGAATTTGAATATGCCCATAAGGCTCTTCAGTACGGTGTAAATGATTATTTGCTGAAACCCATAAATGAGGAAGAACTTAATAAGGTCTTAAGGAAAATTCATGCGGAGCTCAGTCAGAAACACAAAGATGAAGAGAATTTAATAAAAACTGTGTCCGCAAGCAAGCACATTATTAAAAGTAATATTCTGAGCAATATCATTAAGAATAACGACACAGATCTGCTGAATGAGATAAAAGACGACTATAATCTGATGTTAAGCGGAGCCATTTACCGGAGCCTGGTTATTAAACTGGATTACTGGGATTATGAAAAGCATGAAAAAAAGCAGGACAGGCTGACCGTGGAAAAAATCATTTCCATCGTTGAAAGAAATCTCAAAAGCTGTGTCAGGGAGCAACTGACTTGCGAAAAAGACAACCTGTACATCTATTGCCTCATTAATTACGATTTGTCAAAATCCAGGGAAACAAAGAATATCATAAATAATATTCTTTCTGAGATTCAGGCTTATCTTATGAATTTTGAGCTGTATGAGGCTACCATCGGAATAGGTCCCGAGGTAAAGGAGTTTGCAGAAATCAGTTCTTCCATCCAGGATGCCTTCAGGGCTGTGCAGAACCGGATAAAAGTCGGAACGGGAAGATTGATTTATTCTCGGTCGATTCATCTTGAAAATCAAATTGAGGTTGAAGAGTATTTGAAACAATACAAAGAAAAGTATCTGATGAGCATTGAAGTGTACTCAAAAGAGTCCTTCGAGCAATGTGTGTCGAGTATTTTTCATGGGCTTCAAGCCATGGAAAATATTGATTTTTCATGTTGCTATGATATAGCCAAGGCATTGATCGACATGTTTTTTGACAATATCGGCCTCAGGAGCAATGAGGGAGTTGCCTTGAAGCAATTTTTGCTCAATGCTTATCAGCATTGCTATACCATAGGCAGACTGAAAGATCTCTTAATCAAATATCTGGGCGGTTATATTGATCTCTGCCTTAAACAGCTCAAGACAGAAACCCAAAGGCCTATCCGGATTGCCAAGCAATATATCAATGCACACTATAACGAGAAGATAGTGCTGGAAGACATTGCAAATATGGTTGGACTGAATCCGGTGTATTTCAGTGTCCTTTTCAAAAAAGAAACAGGACTGAATTTCAGTGATTATCTGGTCAATTACCGAATGGACATCGCCAAGAACCTGTTGCGAAGCACAAATGAAACGATTGCTGCAATCGCGGATTCTGTAGGCTATAAAGACGCCAGGTATTTCAGCCAGCTATTCACCAAGATTGTTGGGATTAAACCTGCTTTGTATCGGAAATTACACTCATAGGAGAGTGAATACAGCTTGGATAAGCGAAAAATGATTTTTACAGCAGTAACGATAAACGGGTTGTTAACAGTTATCGCATTAATGTTGTGTTTGCTGAGGGTTTCGCATCTCAGCCTGTTTATCGTTCTGGGAATTGCAGGATTGATTAGCCTGGGAAGTTTCTATTATCTGGTCATCAAGCCGTTAACCATGTTTGAAAAGGCTTTGGATATATGTATCAACGATGATACTGACAGTGAGGCGGCCCTTAACAGGGTTCCCCTCAACACCTGGTTTATTCGCAGAATTAAAGTCCTGGTGGCAAAATGCTCCAATCAAAAAATAAGGGAAAACTCGGCCATTGTTTTTGACAAACAGGCAGAATTGACAGCACTTCAAAGCCAGATTAATCCACATTTTTTGTGCAATACACTGGAATCCATCAGGGGACAGGCTCTTCTTGACGGAAATAAGGAGATTGCAAAGATGATGGAGGCGCTTGCCTCATATTTCAGGTATAGCATCAGCCGCAGGGGAAACTTTGTAACTTTGAGAGAGGAACTGAACAATATTAAAAACTATATGATGATTCAGAGGTATCGTTTCAATAACCGTTTCTCACTGGAAATCATTGTTGAGGAAGAAGATGAAAAAGCTTATGACTATTTAATTCCCAGACTGATCCTGCAGCCTGTGGTGGAAAATGCCATTTATCATGGACTGGAGGAACTGCCTGAAGGCGGGAAAGTTGTCATTGAAGTTACTTTAACTGAAAATATCTTGATTCTTACGGTGTCGGACAACGGAAAAGGGATGGATCCCAGGACCTTGTCAGAATTAAATGCCAGAATTCATTCTGCAAATATGGAGATGGGCAAGAACGGTACCGGAATTGCTCTTCCCAATATACATAAGCGCATTCAGCTGCTGTTCGGAGAAGAGTACGGGGTTAATGTTTACAGTACCTTGAATCAGGGCACAGATGTGGAAATTGTACTTCCAGCCAACTACGAAAGGATCGACGAATAAATGAAAAAAGACATTCTGCGCGTTCAACATTTTAATATGAAATATAGTTCTTCATTGAAACTGGTTGATGTTTCGCTGTGCCTGATGGCAGGGGAGACAGTGGGATTTTTGGGATTGGACAATTCAGGTAAAAATCTGCTTGTAGACATTCTGTGCGGAAACGAAGGATATTTCCAGGGCTTTATCTTTATCGAGGGAAACAGGATATTCCACATGGAGGATATTCATAAATATGTATATAAAATAAGTGTCTCCAATTTTCTTATTGAGAACTGGTCGGTAGCGGATTACATCTATTTATTGTCTGAATCACCCACTTTTGGGGTTTACCGGCGAAAGGACCTGATTGAAAAGGCGAATCTGCTGCTGAAGAAAGTAGGGCTGGATCTTGATGCCAGCAAGGAACTCAAAAGTCTTACGGAGCTGGAAAAACGACTGGTCGATCTGGTTAAGGCATACAATAAAGGAGCAAAAATTGTTATTATTGAAGATAATTTTGAAGGATGTTCACCTGATGAAATCAGTAAGTTCAAGACTGCATTGAGCAAAATCATGGCTGATAAAATGGCAGCCATCATCAACAGCTATTCCGCCCAGGTGTTGAATTTATTATCGGACAAATACATTATTTTCAAGGGAGGCAGGATAGTCAAAAAATGCAATAGGGATTATATCCGGGACAATAATCATCTGGAAAAGTTTTTGCTGGGATCTACGATCACCACCAGAAAAAAGGTTCTGGACAGTTACAAAAATGCACAGAACTCCAGCAGCGATATCGTCTATTCCGTCAGAAACCTGATGCTTAAGAATGGAAAAAAGCGTTTTGACTTCTACAGGGGAGAAGTCGTGTCCATACTCGATCTGGATATTTCTGAGGAAAAGTATATATTTGACATATTGTCCGGCAGGGATATTGACAGAAATGTGGAAATCTATCTGGAACAGGTCTTATGCAGCTTCAATGATATAACGGATTTTGTAAAGAACAAGATTGTATCGATTGGAAACTTAGGGAGTCGGGATGAACTGCTCCTTCAGATGTCGACAGGCGATAATCTGTTAATTCCTTCACTGAGCAAAATTTCGTCATTACGTTATGTTTTCTCCAGGCATAAAATGCTAAAGGTACTGGAGAATGAAGTGCAAAACAATATTATAGAATCAAATGATAATGTCAGTGATATGGCGACCAATGACTATATCGTTCTTCTGCTGGAAAGGTGGTATATATTCAAACCCAAGGTACTTGTTTTGTATGAGCCCTTTTTCCATTGCGATATATTCAGCATTTCACTGGTTAAGTCCTACATCAAGAAGTTTACAGGTATTGGCACAACGGTGATCATCGTAAAGTCAAGGAAAGAATATGCGGAAGACATTTCAGACCGGATAATTTCCATTAGATAGCACGAAGTTGTATAAAGCATCCAGAACCGTCCTGCAAGGACGGTTTTTTGTTAAGACATTCATACATATTCTAAATCTCCCCACGTTTAAACGCCCTATCGGCCTGATTATAATAAAGGTACCTTCAAAAACACATCAATCGTAAGGAGGATATTATGAGAAGGAAAATTGTTGCGTTATTCCTTTTGATCGCTCTCACCGCAACCATCGTAGTGGGATGCGGCCAGTCTCCCAATCCAACACCAGCTCCATCGGAGTCGGGCAGTATACAGACAGGCGGAGCGAAGAAAGATCTGACCTTTGTTATTGTACCGAAGGTCGTTCATCCCTGGTTTGACGAAGTAAACAAAGGTGCTCAGAAGCAGGCAGAGATTCTTTCGAAACAGCTCGGCGTGAAAGTCAATATAGAATACCGCGCACCGGAAACAGCTGACGTTGCAGAGCAGAACAGGGTTCTGGAGCAGGCCGCTGTAACAAAGCCGGACGGTATTGCAGTTGACCCGCTGGACTACGAAGGTAACAAGGCGGTTATTGATGAGATCAGAAAGCAGGGCATTCCTGTAGTTATCTTTGACGCTCCGGCTCCGGAAGGAAGCGGTCTGACCAGCGTAGGAAATGACTTCGCTGAGCAGGCTTCGGTAGCTGCTGAAAAGCTGGCTGAACTGATTGGATACAAGGGTAAGGTAGCAGTTATGCAGGGCGTTCCTACTGCACCCAACCATATGGAACGTTACCAGGCACATATCGCCACATTGTCCAAGTATCCTGATATTGAAATCATCGACGGCGGTATTGACAACGACAGCGTTCAGGAAGCACAGTCCCAGGCAGCTGCAGTTCTGGCCGCAAATCCGGATCTTGTAGGTTATCTGAACTGTGACGCATGCGCTACAGGTATCGCAGCAGCCATCGAAGAAGCAGGTAAGGTTGGCCAGGTTAAATTCGTTGCGATGGATAACCTGATTGAAATTCTTGAATATGTCAAGAAGGGAACCATTACAGCTACTTCTTCAACAATTCCTCAGATGCAGGGTTCAATGGCAGTACTGATGCTGTGGCAGGCATCTCTCGGAATGGATATTCCGAAGGTTGTTGACACCGGTATCGCCTATATCGACCAGTCCAACATCGATATGTGGATTGAAATGGTGAAATAATTGAAGCGAACCAGTGATTCTATACTGCGTTCAAATTGACAAATCAGACGGGCTTGGACTTGGAAAACAAGTCCGAGCCCATTTTAAAAAAGGAGCACTGCAATGAAGGTACTAGAGGCTCGAAATATTACAAAAACTTTTCCAGGTGTTGTTGCATTAGATTCGGTTGATGTTTCGTTTGAACTTGGCGAAATTCATTGCGTTATTGGTGAGAACGGAGCCGGCAAAAGCACATTGATAAAGTGCCTTACAGGTGTTTATGAACCTGATGAAGGCGAAATCCTGATAAACGGTGAGAATGCCGTAAGGAACAAGGCTCTGTTTGATAAAATTGCGTATGTTCCGCAGGAAATTGATTTGTTTGATCATATGACAGTAGCAGAAAACCTTTTTCTGCCCTATAAAAAGTCGGGATTTAACGGACGTGTTAACAGAAGACTCTTAAATAAACGGGCGATGCCGATATTGGAGAGATTTCATATTCAGGCAGACCCGGATGCACTTGTCAAAGATATTTCGGTTTCACAGCAGCAGTTGCTTCAGATTGCGCGGGCGACCGTAAATGATTATGAAGTATTGATGCTCGATGAACCGACAACGAGCTTGACAACGAAGGATACGGAAATACTTTTTGACATTGTGAGGCAGATTAAAAGCGAAAATAAGGCGGTAATTTTTATATCCCATAAACTGGATGAAATATTCCAATTGGGCGATGTTATCACAGTTTTCCGAAATGGGGTTAAGGTTGCCTATTCCGATATTAAGAGCGTTGATATTCCCTGGGTTATAACCAAAATGACAGGACGGGAACTAGACTACAATCAGGTGTTCTATTCCGATAAGGTATCGGATGAAGTGCTGCTGGAAGTGGAACACCTCACAGGTGAGAGATTCACGGATATCAGTTTTTCCCTGAAAAAAGGTGAAATCCTTGGCTTTGCCGGCCTGGTGGGTGCCGGACGAAGCGAACTGATGCAAGCCATATTGGGGTATTTGCCGGTGTATTCCGGGTCAGTGAAGCTGGAAGGGAAACCGTGGAAATTCGGGGATACCAACTTTTCCGTCAACAACGGCTTTATCTATCTTCCGGAGGAAAGAAAATCCCAGAGTATCCTGCCCATGCTCAGTGTCCGGGAAAATATCAGTATTTCGGCATTGGACGGGCTGGCAAGCAAATCCGGAATTTCCAGGAGGAAAGAAAGAGAGCTGGCTCAACAGGTGATCGAAGATTACGATGTCAAGACACCCACGATGGAAAGAGAGATCAAGTTCTTAAGCGGAGGCAATCAGCAGAAGGTCATCATTGGACGTTCGATGCGATGCAACCCGAAAGTAATGGTTTTTGACGAACCGACAAAGGGTATCGACGTGGGAACGAAGACCCAGATTTACCGTATGATGAAACAGCTTGCGGAAGAACAAGGCATCGGAATTATCCTGATTTCATCTGAACTGGAAGAAGTCATGAAATGCTCCAACAGGATCATTGCATTATATAACGGCAGAAAAGCCGGAGAGTTTGATGAAAAAGCTGAGAAGGAACAGATCTTAAGCTGCATCCTCGGTGTGAAATCGAATGAGAAGGAGACGATTAGAGCATGAGTAAACAAACAAGGAGAAATGGAAACTCAATTTTGAGTGCTTTGAAAAAAAGCAACTTGACCGTAATCGGTGGGGTTCTCGTCCTGATGATTATTCTGGCGAGCATTTTCTCACCCTATTTTCTGGACGTATATAATTTGCAATCGCTTATCAGGGACCTTGCTTTCATCGGCATGATAGGCGTTGGTCAGTCGCTGCTTCTGCTCATCGGAGAACTTGACCTTTCGGTAGGCAAAATAGCGTCCCTTTGCGGTATTATGTCCGGTATGATGATGGTTCACTGGCATTGGAATCCCTTCCTGTCCCTCATAGCGGCTGTCCTCTTTGGCCTTTTGCTGGGCTGCCTGAACGGACTCATCATTACAAAGCTGCGTTTGAACGCAATGGTAGCAACTATTGGTATGCAGGGTGTATATGGCGGAATAAACCTGGTACTGACGAAGGGAAAAGCCATAACGAATATCCCTTCCGAAATACACTTCCTGGGTAAAGGAAACGTCGGGTACATACCGGTACCGTTTATCTTTACACTGGTTATCCTCGTATTCGTCCTGTTCCTGATTTCCAAACTGAAAACCGGCAGATATATCTACGCTATCGGTAATAACAGGGAAGCTGCAAAGATTCTGGGTATAAAGGTGGATAAGATCCGCATCATTATCTATTCCATAGTCGGTTTCATCTCTGCAATCGCAGGTGTTCTGTATGTTGCCAGGTTGGGATCCGCCCAGTCATCGGTAGGCGAAAACTGGCCTATGAACTCCATCGCGGCTTCGGTAATCGGCGGTGTTGCATTGACAGGCGGTATCGGTAATCCTGCAGGTGCCCTGATAGGTGCGGCAATCATCAGCATTATCCAGAACATGATCGTTCTGTTTGGTGTAAACGTGTACTGGCAGTCTGCGGTCAGCGGTTTCGTGGTCATTATTGCAATTTCCTTCAGTTCCCTTTCAACCATTATCAGCGAGAGGAAAAAGAGAAAAATAAAACTTTCGAATCTGGAGCAAAATCAATAACACGGTTATTAAAAACCGGAGAAAGGATGGTTGGATATGGTATTGGGATTGAATCTTTCGTTTGCCGTAAAGCGCTGGCTTGAGCCAAAGCAACTGGCTGCCATGTGCAAAAGGGATTTTAAGGTTGATCATGTACAGTTTACATGGGACCTTATTGATCCGTGGTGGCCCGAAGCGCAAAGGGATGCGCTGGCCAAGGAATACAGGGATACCTTCGAGGCCGAAGGTGTAAAAATTGATGCCACGTTTGGCGGTCTTGCATCCTATACGTATGCCCATTTGCTCGCTCCGACTGAAATCCAAAGAGAAGTAGCCTTTACATTTTTCAAGCGGGCTATTGACCTGACCATCGCCCTTGGTGCCGATGTTATGGGAACGCCTGTTGGCGGCATGACCTATAACGATGCCAGGGATGAAAAGAGAAGGGCTGAACTGTACAACATCATGCTTGATTACTTGAGAAAGCTTGCAGAGTACGGGAAGGAAAAAGGCCTGAAGGAAATTCATATTGAAGCCACTCCGCTCATTACGGAATTCCCGCATAGCCCGGCCGTTTCCAGAAAGATGATGCAGGATCTTGAAGGTACGGCGATTCCCATAAAACTTCTGATCGACTGGGGACATGCTCTGTATAAGCCTTTGCTGAAGGATGAAGCCGATATGACCCTGTGGCTGAAAGAATGCGGACCATATGTGGGTTCCATTCATCTGCAGCAAACAGACGGAATGCTGGACCGGCACTGGGATTTTACAAAGGAAGGCATTATTACGCCTGAGCTTATCAAAAAAGTAACCGAAGAAACCGGAATGGGCAACATTGTTCAATATCTCGAAGTGGTTACGGCTTTTGAATCAACCGATGAAGAAGTATACGAAGGCATGAAAAAGACCATGGACTATCTCCATAAGGAGCTTGGCTGCTAAAGGAGGTTTGCGGTATGGATTTCAAAACCTTGTATAAAACCATAACAAATGAACACGAACAGGTATTTGAGAAAATTGACCAGAACGGTCTGAGAGAATTTATTGACACGGTTAAGAAATATAACCGGATCTTCCTCATAGGCGTTGGGCGCGAGGGCCTTGCGACAAGGTCCTTCGCCATGCGGCTGATGCATATGGGCAAGGAAGTCCATTGGATTTGGGACGATACGACGCCCAATATTGGCCCCGGTGACCTGGTGATCGCAACGTTGGGTGACGGGCAGATAGGACATATCAATTATGTCTGCGAGCGGGCCAAGGAAGCAGGAGGATTTATTTATGTCGTGACCGGATCACCAAGCGGGAAGACGGCGAAAAACGTTGCGGACAAGGTATTGTTCGTACCGGCGGCCGTATACAGGGGAACCGATGAGGTTGTACCTTCCATCCAGCCGATGGGTAACCTCTTTGAACAGTGCCTGTGGTTCCTGTTTGACATGATCATCATGATGATTGTGGATGAGACACCGGATCTGAGCTTTGAGAAAATGTCTGCAAGACACAGGAATATTGAGTGAGGTCCTTAATAGAAAGTAGGAAAGAATATGAGAATTGCAATAGGATGCGATGAAGCAGCACACGCGCTCAAAATGGCGATTATCAAACACCTTGAGAGCCGGAAGGATATTGAGATTGTGGATTTCGGCTCATTTGAGGGAGAGACCGTTTTATATCCCGATGTCGGTTTCAGCGTGGCCAAGGCCGTTGCTGAAAAAAAGTTTGACCGTGGTATCCTCCTGTGCGGTACCGGGATAGGCATGTCCATCTGCGCTAATAAGGTTCCGGGTGTCCGTGCCGCCGTATGCCACGATCCCTACTCAACAGAGCGCTCCAGGAAGAGCAATAATGCTCAGATTATGTGCATGGGCGCACGGGTTATCGCTCCGGAGCTGGCCAAGTATCTTGTTGACATCTGGCTGAGTTCAGATTTTGAAGGCGGGGGCTCGGCACCTAAGGTCGCCAGGATCAACGAACTGGAAGGTGAATATAAAACGGTGTCTTGCGATACCATACAAACAAAATGAACGATGGAGGATAGCTATGAAAAAAATAATCAATAATCCTTCAGATATAGTGGAAGAGATGCTGTCCGGCTATATTTCCGCCTACAGCAGATATTATGAACGTGTTCCCGGTCAGAATGCGGTGATGCTTAAGGAAAGAAGAAAAGACAAGGTTGCCCTGGTAATCGGAGGAGGAAGCGGCCATGAACCTTTGTTTATCGGTTTTGTAGGAAAGGGACTGGCTGATGCCGCAGCCGCCGGCAATATATTTGCTGCTCCGAATCCTCAGCTCATTGCCGAAACGGCAAAGGCTGTCCATGAAGGGAAAGGGGTCCTGTTCGTTTATGGCTGCTATGCCGGGGATAACATGAACTTTGACATGGCAGAAGAACTGTTGGATATGGAAGGCATAAAGACTGCCCATGTAAGGGTTTGGGATGACTGTGCGTCCGCGCCTAAAGAAAGGATCCATGACCGGCGCGGCATAGCCGGCGACGTATATGTCATCAAAATAGCCGGTGCGGCATGCGACGCAGGTCTCGAGCTTGACGAGGTGCTGAGGATCACAGAAAAGGCAAGAGACAATATCAATACCATCGGCCTTGCAACTTCTCCCGGTTCGATACCCGGATTAAATAAACCGACCTTTGAATTGGGTGAAGATGAAATCGAATTCGGCATGGGCCTGCATGGTGAACCGGGAATAGAAAGAACCAAGATGCAGTCGGCCAGTCACCTTGTAAAGAGAATGTATACGGAACTGAAAAAGGAAATGGGCCTGAAGGAAAATGACGAAGTGGCCGTCCTGGTTAACGGTCTTGGCTCTACAACCCTGCTGGAGCTGAACATTGTGTATCATGACCTGAACAAGCTTATGGCAGAAGACAAACTGATTGTCCATGACGCAGAGATCAAGAGTTACTGTACCTGCCAGGAGATGGGCGGATTCTCAATTACCATCCTGAAGCTGGATGAAGAGCTCAAGAAATACTATGATGCGCCATGTTTCTCTCCATATTATGCAAGAGGTGAGATTAAGTAAAATGAAATCATTGACGGTTGAACAGACAACGGACATGATCATCAAGGCCTGTGATGCCATTGTTGAGAACATGCCATACCTGACCGAAGTAGACAGCAAAATCGGTGACGGCGATCACGGAATTGGCATGGCAGGCGGAATGGAAAAGGCAAGAGCCACGCTGAAGGAAAAGAGGCCGTTTCCTGATATCAATTCAGTATTCAAAATGACAGGAATGGCGATGCTGAATTCTATGGGGGGAGCTTCAGGAGTTATTTTCGGCACCATGTTTCTTGGCGGCGTGAAGAATCTGGAGCCTGTGCATGAGCTGGATGGTCATCTCATGACAAGAATCATGAGAGGTTCCCTGGACGCAATCAAGGAAAGGGGAAAAGCCAACTTGGGCGACAAGACGATGGTAGATGCCCTGGAGCCTGCAGTGGTTGCCCTGGAGAACGGCAATAAAGAGGACCTGGTTCAGCTTATGAAAGCGGCAAAGGATGCCGCATGGCAGGGAGTTGAAAACACCAAGAACTATATTGCCAAGTATGGAAAGGCAAAAACGCTTGGAGAAAGAGCTATCGGATATCAGGATGCAGGCGCTACATCGGTTGCCATCATTTTTAATGCGATGTACGAATATGTTGAATCACTGGCTCAATCCTGAGAAAGCCCTGCGTGAAGGCATCAAAACATGTCTTTTTACCTGAAACCAAAATGAAATCTGTTAAAGAATCCGCTTTCCAGATTGAGGTTGACTTCTTCCGGAAAGCGGTTTTTCTTTATGACCGGTAGCTTATAGATGTTATGCCTGTGAAAGCGATAAGGAGGCGAAAGCGTGAAAAAGCTGTATTTCGGAACCAATCTGAAAATGTATAAGAATATCCAGGAAACCACTTCATATCTTACGGAACTTCAGAACTATACGAAGGATATCAGCAGGGACGAAATCGAATTGTTCGTGATACCATCCTACACCTCACTGAGCAGCGCTGTTTCCTGTGTTGACAGAAGCCTTATCAAGCTTGGTGCCCAGAATATGTGTTGGGAGGAGGAAGGCCAGTTTACCGGCGAGATTTCTCCCAAAATGATCAGGGAGCTTAAACTGGATCTTGTCATGCTGGGTCATTCAGAAAGACGGCATATTTTCGGTGAGACCGACGAAATGCTCAACAAAAAGGTGAAATGCGCCCTGGAAAATAACTTTATTGCCTTGCTGTGTATCGGTGAAACCATTGAGAACAAAAACTACGGGATAAGCGATGAAACACTCCGTACGCAGCTGAAGATAGGCTTATTCGGCATTCCTGAAGATAAATTGAATAAAGTATGGGTTGCCTATGAACCGGTATGGGCAATCGGCGTAAACGGCATACCTGCGAAGGTGGAATATGCGGAGGAAAAGCATAAAGTTATAAAGGAGTGCCTGACAGAATTATTTGGGGAAGCGGGAAAGGCTATACCCGTATTATATGGTGGGAGCGTAAATCCTTCCAATGCCGTGGAGTTAATCGTGCAACCGTCCATTGACGGCTTGTTTATAGGAAGAAGCGCGTGGAATGCCGCGGCGTTTAATGAGTTGATAAGAAATACGAAAAAGATATACCAGGATCATCATGCACATCTTTGTGTTTGACACACAAAAAACGTTCATAAGATTTGAAAATGCCGGAGTACACATATTCTCCGGCATTATTTTTTTATGAAGTTTTGTATATTCTAATGATGAAGGATAAGCATTTGCCTTGTACAATCAAAAGGCCTATAGCGGAATAGGGTCAAAGGATGGATAAAAAGGATGTGGAAATATGATCGCATCACAATACAAGATAACATTACCCAGCAACTATGACATGGATATCATAAGAAAGAGAGTCAGGGAAAACGGCCATAAAACAGACGGATTTTATGGTCTGAAGTTCAAGCTTTACTTGATCACAGAAAAGGGAATCAATAATAACCTGCAAAACAGTTATGCTCCATTGTACCTTTGGAAAGACTGCGAAGGATTAAATAAGTTCTTGTTTGAGGGGTTTTATGACAATATACTGACGTCATTTGGATGGCAGAACGTAAACATTGGAATTCTGCTCATCGATGAGACAACTCAAAAGATTCAGGACGCAAAATTTTTATTTGAAGTTTCAGGAGAAATAGAGCCAAAAGAAAGCTTGAACGATTTTAAGAAAAGTATCAAAGACGCGATACCGAAAATTGATGCGGAATATATTATCATTTATAATCCAGACAAATGGAAATACCATGTGTTTTATTTTATTGATGATGTGGAAAAGGTGAAAACAGAAAAAGGTGTGATTTACACCATTCTTCATATATCACAATAAAAGCCTTGTTAGTGGTGAAAAATGAGGACAATAATCCTTGAGCCCTATAACCCCAAATGGGCTGAAGAATTTGAAAAAAAACCGAGATATATCCTGCGATCAATGACTGTATTCTTTCCATTGAGCATGTTGGAAGCACATCTGTTCCAGGGCTCTGGGCAAAGCCCATTATTGACATCGACATCGTTATTGACAATGGCTTGTTGCCTGCTGTCATAGAAAAACTGCAAAGCATAGGTTATACTCACGATCCCTCATAACTAAAAGCGGATACGGAGAGTAAAGAAGAGATTATTAGACTTTGAAGCCGGAATAGTACAGTGATCATTTATTGCAAAAGCCAACTTGGCTAATGGAAAATAAACAGAAAATAGATGATGTCTCTTACCTTTGAACAAGTGCATTAAAAACTTGCTGAATAGTATTATTTGGTTGGTATTATAAATTATAGAAAATCAACAAACTTATTAGCATTTATTAATAGACTAATGCTATTATATAATACTTCTAGGTGATTCTAAAAAGCTCTAGAAGCTTTTGATTGGTTGAAAAATGAAAAATCTTGTAGGACTTTGGTATGCAATACAAGTAGCAATTATGGAAATTGAACCTAAGCAATAAGTTATTTTAATTTAAGGAGAAGCAATGATTACAAAGTATCACGCAATGTATTATGCACGTGTTCTTGC